>JADMIO011288124.1_pt1 | contig 40203 bp, 32 predicted proteins | sample 8958161 | NCBI WGS metagenome assembly JADMIO01 (sample SAMN16585339, study PRJNA669376) | soil metagenome | isolation source: Crop rotation soil | place: USA: Cullars Rotation, Alabama | collected 2011
GCCGCGACTTCAAGTCACGTGAATTCCAAGCTTCGGATCCCACTGTGCTGGAAAGAGCCGCCGTCTACGAGCACGATCAGCGGCAACTGGACGCGGTGCATCTGGCCGCTGACGATACCCACCGCACGATGGCCGCGCTCGTCGAAGCGCGTGACGGTCGTGGTGTCGTCGGGTAAGAAACGCCCTAAAACCTCCGCCGCGGTGATGGTCGAACCGCCGGGGTTGCCGCGCAGGTCGAACACCAACCCGCGCGCGTTGTGCTGGTCGAAATCGTCTAAGGCACGATCAAGCGCCGGGAAGACGCCGCCCGCTGAGAACTCGCGCAGGCGCAGGTAACCGACATCGCCAACCAGGTGACTTTCGACTATTGGAAAAAGAAAGCGGCCAAGCGTCAGCGATACAACAAGCATTTGCCCGGCGCGGTCAAGGCTCAGGCGATGCAGCGTGCCGGCGTCACCGCGGAGTGCCTGGTTGAGTTGCGACCTGCTTGCGCTGCTGACATCGAGGCTATCGACCGCGGTGATCATGTCGCCGGGCTTCACACCGGCTACATCGCCGGGCCCGCCGGGCGCAACCTCGGCGACGACCCAGCCGGACCTGCGAACGATCTGCAGACCCGAACCTACCTGTGAAGTGCCGGCCAACAACGCCCGAAAATTCTGAAACGCGCTGATTGAAAGGAAGGTAGAGTGCCGCTCCTGCAGGCTGGTAACCATGCCGTTACTGATATCCTGCGCAACCTGCACGGCGGTCATCCGCGGAGGCAACGCGTCTGTATAGGCGACATAGACCACGGCAAAACTTGCGAAGGCGCCATCTGGGTCCGGTGGCAGATCGGGCAGGCTGGGGGCCGGAGGTAGACCGGAGCGTTCCAGATTCCGATTCAGCGCGTCCCAACCCGAGGTCAACAGCGCGTCCGGGTCGAGCGGTCTGAAAAACAGGTCCAGCACGTCGTAGTAGGTGGCCTGCACCAGTCCCAGCGCATTGTCGGGTGCAGCACGCGCGGGCGCCGCCGGTGCCGTTAGACCGAGAGCAACTAGCCCCAGCAGCCCCACCAGCAAGAACCGCTTCAAAGGTCACCTCCAACCGGAGCGCACGGTCGCCCCGGCGTAGTGCACCGGGTACCGGCCCCCCCGCCGCCCTACCTCCGCGGGCTAGCGCTTCACTCTATCACGTGCCGGCCACGGCCCTTTGCCATCTCAATACGCGTTGACGCGAACGGTTAACCGGCTACCTGCGGCCTGGGTTGAGCGATGATTTGTAAGAGAAACCCTTACAGACGAAGCGCCAGGGACTGATACCGAGATCGCGCCGGAGACTCTAGCCTGTGAGTGCGAGCTTAACGGCGCAGGAGCCCGGTCGCCGGGCGGCTCGCGGGGTTCCCGCGTGCGGCGCACCGCCGAGGGTTCGGAGCGGGGCGCAACCACGCACAGCAGGACACCGGTGAAGGGAGCGCAGGGGTGGCGCTCCCTTTGCATTTCCGCCGGTCGAGCCGCTTCCAGGCGGATGGCGAGGGATCGCCGCAAGCCCACAATGCGTTCGGTCGCAAACAGGGACCGCTTGGGGTAGGGAGGCGGACAGTCCGCCTTCCTATCATTGACGGCGATGACCACGCACACGCCGGCCGATGCCGCTCCTCCAGAAGCTATTCCAGACACCAGCCCCCTGGTTGCGCATGATTCGCGCGAGTCCAAGGACGCGCAGCACGGGCTGGAAATCGTCGCCCTGCATCTCACCGCCGAGGCCGGTGGGCGCACGATCCTGCACGACGTCTCGCTGCGCATCCATCCGGGCGAGCTCGTGGCGATCGTCGGCACCACGGGCGCCGGCAAAACGACCCTGCTCCAGGCGCTCAGCGGCGTCCGGCCGGCGAGCAACGGCGAAGTGTTGTTCGACGGTGTGCCGCTCTATGAGCACTACAACGCGCTGCGCACCTACATTGGCTACGTGCCCCAGGACGACATTATCCACCGCGACCTGAGTGTGCAGACCGCGTTGGGATACGCGGCCAGGTTGCGCATGGCGGGCGGCTACAGCAACAAGCAGCGTAAAGCGCGCGTCAATGAAGTACTGGACGAGCTCGGGCTTACGGAGCAGCGCCGCACCCGTGTGCGCAACGTCAGTGGCGGCGAGCGCAAGCGCGTGAACCTGGCGACTGAGTTGCTCACCCGCCCGCCGGTGCTGTTCCTGGACGAGCCAACCTCGGGACTTGACCCCGGCACCGAATCCAAGATGATGACCCTTTTCCGCGAGCTGGCCGACCAGGGTCAGACGGTAATGCTGGTCACGCACGTGGCGCGCAACATCTCCCTTTGCGACAAGGTGTTGATCCTGGCCGGTTCGGGCGGCCTCGCCTTTTTCGGTACGCCCGACGAGGCGCTGCGCTACTTCGGCGTGGAGGAGTTTGAGGAGATCTACGTCCTGATCTCGGAGCACCGCAGTCCGCAGGAATGGGAGCAACTATTCCGCCAGACGCGCTATTACGAAGAGCAAATCGGCCAACCGCTCGCCCGGCGTATGGCGGAACCGCCCGAGCAGGCAGCGGACGCAGCCGAGCAACTGCTCAAGCAACGCCGCCTGACACCCGCGCCCACCCGCGGCGCACTCTACCAGTTCTTTCTGCTCTCGCGGCGCTACGCCCGCATCCTGCTCAGCGACAACCGCAACGTGGCACTGCTGTTGTTACAGGCCCCGATCATCGGGCTGCTCTTCTGGGCGCTGATCCCGCGGGATGTGTTCAGCGCGCCCCAGGGCTATACCATCGTTGCGCGCCAGGGCAACAGTGTGCGGGTGCTCCAGCGTGACCCCGACACCGGCAGGCTGCAGAACGCGCCGCCCGGCGCCGACCTGATCCCACTCAGTGGTCCGGACTGCGGCAAGATCGTGTCCGGCGGCGGCATCCCGCCCAATTGCTCCACGGTGGCCGGCGGTGGCAACAACCAGGCACTGCGCGCCGCTCAACTTGCCTTCTTTCTCGCGGCCGTAGCGGTCTGGCTGGGTACGCTCAACGCCATCCGCGAGATCGCGAAAGAAGATGCAATCTACCGCCGAGAGCGGCTGGTGGGGCTCAAAGTCCTGCCATACATCGCTTCCAAGCTAACGGTGCTGTTGTTCTTCATGGCCGTACAGGCCTTGCTCCTCCTGAGCGTCACCGCCGCACATGTACGCTTCCAGATGGGCACGTTGCACTGGCAGCTTCCGTTCCAGATTCAGGGGCAGCAGTACTACCTGAGCCTGCCGACCGGTGCGGTCAACGGCGTCTGGTTGTCGCTGTTCCTCGCCGGCGCGGCCTCGGTGGCCGTTGCGCTGGCGATCTCGGCCCTGGTTTCCAATCCCGACCGTGCACTGCTGGCCGCGCCGCTGGTGATGGTGCCGCAGATCATGTTCGCCGGTGGTGTGGCTCCGATCCGAGATCTGGGCCCGGCAGAGCCGGTCTCGTTCATCATCGCCACGCGCTGGGGCTACGAAGCGATTGGCCGCGTCACGAACGTGGTCAAGGAAGCGGCGATCCCGCAGCAATTCCCATACGAGGACCAGTTAAGCGGCCCCGTGGGTGCGCACTGGCTCATTCTGGGAGGATTTGTGCTGGTGTTCTCGGCGGTAGCCGTGGGGCTGCAGCGGCTCAAGGACCGGCGTTAGGCCGTTTCTTAGCTCCCGGTCAGGCGATAGCCACCGCCCGAGACCGGCTCGATCTGCTGGCCAGCGGGCGCTACTTTCGCGCGCACCCGGTTCACCAGCCGCTCCAGCATCTCGCGATCGCCGCCACCGGGTCCCCAGACGGCGTCGATCAGCGCGGACGCCGGCGTGCCGCCGGGCGAGGCAGCGAGCGTGTTGTACAGCGCCTCCTCCCTTGGGGCGAGCCCGGCGGGCGCCGCCGACGGGGACACAAGCGCCGGCGCGGCGGCTGGCACCGGGACCGGGGATGGAGTGGCGACCGGCACGGCTGGTGGGATGGAGGGCGGAGGCGGTGCGCTAGCTGCTGCCGCGACGGGCTCCGGCGCCGGTGGCGGCGCAACTGCCGGTGGCGCCGGCGGTTGGACGGGTGGCTGCGCCTCGAATTCCACCGCCGGCCGTTGCGCGGTGTAGGCAGACGAGACGGCCGGAGCGACGATCGGTCCCTGCGCGACCGGAGGAATTTCGCTTACCACCAGCGAATAGTCGCCGATGCGCACCGTGTCGCCGGCCTGGACTTCGATGCTGCCGGAGATGCGCCGGCCATTGACCAGGATACCGTTCTTGCTGCCCTGGTCGGCCACTATCCAGGCGCCGTTCTGCCACTCGAAGCGCGCGTGCAGGCGCGAGACAAAGCCGCTGTCCAGCGACAGGTCGGTGTCGCGGGAGCGGCCCACGCTGATGGACTCGCCGTCGAAATTTGCTACCCGTTCCTGGCCCTGCGGATCGCGCACTACCAGACGCAACGGAGCAGACACGCCTGAGCCTCCATGTCGCACGAAGGGTGCCGCCTCTCCAAGCGTACCGCACGCCCTGTTGCCGCGGGTAGCAAGCGAACCACGGTTTTGACAACTACCAGTACAATTAACGCGGTAAGCGGCGCCGGCCACGAGGCGCGCTCACGTTTACGAAACGCGCGACAGTGGGTAGTGCGCTCTTGCCATACGCGACCGCTACCCGTAGCGTGGAAAGTCAGAACGTTGGCGTGGAGTAGCAGCCACCACGATGGTCGCACAGAACAGCGACGACCGAGTCACCATCGTAACCGCACGGTTCGGCGCTGCCGGTAGCCGGCGCGGGCTTACGCATAAAGAAAACGAAGACAAGTTCGGCGCCTTTGAACCGGATGCGGGCGACGTGCGCATGTCCCACGGCAACCTGTACGTGGTGGCCGACGGCGTTGGTGGACATCTCAAAGGTGAAGTCGCCAGCGCGCTGGCCGTCAAGGCGGCCGGCGAGGCGTTCTTTGCCTCCGAGGACCACGATCCGGTCCAAAATCTGTTGCAAGCTATCAACCAGGCGAACCTCGCCGTGCACCAGACGGCGGAAGCCGACACGGACGAAGGACCCGGCATGGCGACGACTATCGTCGCCGCTGCGGTCACACCGGACCAGATCGTGGTGGCGAACGTAGGGGACAGTAGAGCGTACGTGGTCGAAGAGGACGCGCTGCGCCAGCTCAGTCACGACCATTCCTGGGTCCAGGAGCAGCTCGAGAGCGGCCGGATGACGCCGGAAGAAGCGCGTTCAAGCCCACGCCGCAACATCATCACGCGCGCGCTCGGGCTCGCGGACGAGGTTGAGGCGGAACTCAAGCAGGAGCCCGAGCCCCAGACCAAGACGCGGCTTTTGCTCTGCACCGACGGCGTGCACGGCGTCGTGAATGACGAAGAGCTGCACGCGCTGATCAAAGGCCAGGACCCCCTGGCGGCCGTGGAGCGAATCCTCGGCGAGGTGGACACGCGCCGCGGCCGCGACGACGCCACACTAATCATTGTGGATCTGGCCGGCCCGGTGCAGATCGTCGCGGAAGAACGCCCCTCGCACCAGCCGGGCTTCTTCCTGCCCTTCCGGCGGCTGTTCCGCCGCCGCCGCTAAGCCGGGAACATTACCCTTCCCTCGGTCTTGCAGCCTCACCCGTGTGAAGCGCTGCGGTTCCGCGGTGCCCGCCGCTATACTGGCCAGCGAAGACAGCGCTGCGGGAGGGTGGCATGGCCGCGCAAATCAAATTTGGCACCGACGGCTGGCGGGCCATCATCGCCGAGGATTTCACCTTCCCGAACGTGCGCGCCCTGGCGGCCTCGGTCACGCGGCTGCTCAGGCAGTCGGGCCTGGCCGAGCGCGGCCTGGTAGTTGGCTGGGACACGCGCTACGGCTCCGACCGCTTCGCCCAGGCGGTGGCCCAGGTAGTTACCGCCGCCGGTATCAAGGTCTATCTGGGCAGCTCCTTTGCCCCCACACCCGCCTGCTCGCTGGCAATCCTGCAGCACGGCGCCGGCGGAGGTGTGGTGATCACCTCCAGTCACAACCCCTCCGAGTGGAACGGCTTCAAATACAAGCCGGAATACGCCGGATCGGCCGCACCGGAGATCGTCGAACAGCTTGAGGCGCCATTGCCCGAGATTTTGAGTGCAGGCGAGCCACCCACCGTCGAGCTGGCGGAGGCCGAGCGGCAGGGCCTGCTGGAGCGCTGCGACTTCCGGGCGCCTTACCTCAAGGCAATCGGCTCACTGGTGGACCTCAAGCGCATCCAGGGCGCCGGGTTGCGCATCGCGGTGGACTCGATGTACGGCGCCGGCCAGGGCTGCTTCGCGGAGCTGCTCACTGAGGGCACTTGTACGGTAACTGAGCTGCACGCCGAGTGGAACCCGCGCTTTCCCGGCATCGGTGCGCCGGAGCCCATCGCTCGAAACCTGCAGGGCCTGAGGGAGGCGATGGGCGCTACGCCGGGTGGGCCGCGCTTCGACATCGGCCTGGCAACGGACGGCGACGCGGACCGCCTCGGCGTGATGGACGAGCACGGCAACTTCGTCAACCAGCTTCAGACCTTCGCCTTGCTCGCCTACTACTTCCTGGAAGTGCGCGGCGACCGCGGCCCGATGGTGCGCTCGCTGACTACGACGCGCATGCTCGATCGTCTGGGCGAGATGTACGGTGTGCCGGTGGAGGAAACGGCGGTCGGTTTCAAGTACATTGGCCCGCGCATGATGGCGCTCAACGCGCTGATCGGCGGCGAGGAGTCGGGCGGCTACGGCTTTCGCGGCCACATTCCGGAACGCGACGGCGTGCTGGCCGGGCTGTTTATGCTGGACCTCGTGGCCCGCACCGGCAAGCGGCCAACCGAGCTGCTCAAAGACCTGTTCGACAAAGTGGGACCGCACTACTACGACCGCGTGGACATCCACTTCGACCCGAACCAGCGCGACGTGATCATCGCACGGCTCGAGCAGGCGGCGCCGAAGGAAGTAGCCGGCTTGCAGGTGACCGGGACAGGCAGGCTGGACGGCTACCTGTACAACCTGGCCGGCGGCGGCTGGCTGCTAATCCGTTTCTCCGGCACCGAGCCGCTGATGCGCATCTACACCGAGGTGCCGGAGCAACGCCTCGTGCCGGAAGTGCTGCAGGCCGGGCAAGAGCTCGCCGGCGTCAAAGCCTGACCCGTGAAAGCCGCTAGTCGTTGAGAAGTAGTTACGTGCGTGGAGTTCCCGCCACGCCTGCCGATACTGCCAGTAAGGGCTGATACCAGTCGCGGAGTACCGAGTCTCTCGCGGTGCCGGCGCCGGTGCGCGCTGCGGCGACCACCAGGGAATCGACGTCCATCGAGCTGGTATTTCACCGGGCAGTGCCGGTAGCGGCGAAGCGAGGACCCCGTGATCATTCGTGGCAGACTTCCGGCGTCGCTGAACGCGGAGGACAGCGCCGAGATTTGTTCGCCCGCACCCGCGCGCGGCGTACGCCGGCTGCTGCGCATGCTGCTCCCGTTCCGGCACGCCGACAGCATCGACCCGGCGCTGGCGGCCTATGGGGCTGCCTATGAGACGGCCATCAACCGCATGTTCCCGCAGGCGCCGCTAACCCGCCTGGAGCGGCTACGCATCGACCTGTTCGAGGGGCGCCTTACGCCCGGCGTGCCCTACTACACCATGGTCACCACCTCGGCCACGATTCTGAGCCAGCATCTGCACGCTGCTGCCGAGTTACTCATCGGCGTAACCCCGCCTCCAGAGGCGCAGCGTGCCTACCGCCGGCTGGTCACGCTGCACGAGGCAGCCGTACGCGCCACGACGGACGTGCTGGACGCGGCTGCCCGCGGTTACTTCGACCTGCTGCAGGACGCGCTGTTCGTACTGACACGGGAAGTCTCGGCCCTCCGACGCTCGGTAGAAGCCGAGCATCAGCGCCTGCTACGTGGCCAGACCAGCCCCGTGCTCGTCCGCGCCGCCACGCCCCCGGCCGAAGAGTTGCCCTCCAACGTCATTCCACTGGCCCGCATCGCAAGGAACCGTTAGGTCGCCGGACCTAACCCCGTTGCCTGGAAAGTCTGATACGTTCCGATCCAGCCCAGGGGCTGTGCTTGCGCCCCTTGTCCGGTCGTCCAGGGCCCCCTTTGGCCCGCGGATGGGAAGGGCGATCCACCACGCTCGGTTCTGGCTCGCTACAAACACGTGGCCCACGGCACTGTGCTTGCTACGCGTGTTTGTAGGCTTTCCGAAATCAGCAGGGGAATCGCCCCTACCGCGGACGGAATGGACATGCGGGTAGGTCCACCGCTCCTCCATTAGGTATGCGCCCCACGCTCCCCGCCAGTACCCTTATTTCGGCGGCGCACTGGCCGTGTGAGGAACGTTTATGGCTGAGACAGGCAGTGGCAGGCTCACGCTCACCGCGCTGGGCGCAGCGGGAACGGTCACTGGCTCGCGTTTCCTGCTGACGCTACCGGACCAGCGGCGCCTGCTGATCGATTACGGGCTCTTCCAGGGCAATCGCGAGTTGCGCGACCGGAACCTGGTCGCACCCTCCGCGGAGGTGCTTGCCGCGGAGGCGCTCATCCTTACCCACGCGCACCTGGACCACTCGGGCGCGCTGCCGGTATTGAGCAAGGCCGGCTGGCACGGTACGCCGCACGCCACGCCGGCCACCGCAGCCCTGTGCTCGCTGATGCTGCCCGACTCTGGCCGCATCCAGGAAGAGGACGCGGCGCACGCGCGCAAGCACGGCCACGACGACCCCGTCGAGCCGCTCTACACCGAGGACGACGCGATCAACGCGGCGCGGCGCATCAAGCCGAAACTGTACCGGACGGCGTTTTCCCCCATGGACGACGTTCAGGCCACACTGTTTCGAGCGGGTCACATCACGGGCTCCTCGATCGTACTGGTCGATCTGCCGGCCGCCAGCGGCAGGCGCAGCCTCGTCTTCAGCGGCGACCTGGGCCGCTATGGCGCGCCGATCCTGCCCGACCCGGACCCCCCGCCCGCGGCCGACTATATCTTCGTGGAATCAACCTACGGCGACCGCGATCATCCCGCAGGTAGCGCTGAGGAACTGCTGAACGCCGCTCTGCAAAAGGCCATCCAGCACGGCGGGCCGATCCTGATCCCGGCCTTCGCGGTCGGCCGCACGCAGGAACTGCTCTACGCGCTGCGCGAGCTACAGGACGAAGGCAAGGTACCTGAGCTTCCCGTGTACCTCGACTCGCCGCTCGCCACCGGCGCCACCGCGGTGCTCGCCGGCCACCCGGAGGAGTACGACGAGGAAATGGCGAATCGCATTTGCTCCGGATCAATGCCGCTAGAGCCGCACGGCTTGCGGATCATACGCAGCGCCGAAGAGTCGAAGAAACTGAACGAACTCGAGGAGACTGCAATCATCATCGCCGGCAGCGGCATGGCCACCGGCGGCCGCATCCTGCACCACCTGGAGCACCACCTCGGCGACGCGCGCACGACAGTGCTGTTCGTCGGCTACCAGGGCGAGGGCACGCTGGGCCGGATGCTGCTCGGCGGCGCCCAGCATGTGCGCATGTTTGGCCATGACGTGCAGGTCCGCGCCCAGGTCATGGACGTGCAGGGCCTCTCCGCCCACGCGGACCGCAACGAGATCCTCCGCTGGCTGCGTGGTAGCCCCCGGCCGCCGAAGCGCGTCTTCCTCATTCACGGCGAGCCTGCGGCCGCCACAGCGCTTTCGCAGAAGATTACGCAGGAGCTCGGCTGGCCGGTCTCCATACCCGCGATGGGGGAGACGATCGAGTTCGAGTAGCTCTGTGTTGGATTCAGAGGTCCGCACGCAGGCGCCACACGATGCCACGCTGGAAAGCAATTGCTCCTACGCGCCGTCTCTCATTTGCCCTCCACATCCAACTCAATCAGCGCCTCGCCACCGCTTACTTGCTGATCCTGCTTGACCAGCACGCGCCTGACCCGACCGGCGGAGGAGGCCTGCACCGCCTGCTCCGTCTTCACTGCCTCCAGCACCGCCAGCGTCTGGTGCGCCTGCACAGCGTCGCCTTCCCTGGCGTTTACCTTGACGCTGGTACTGGGCATCGGTGCGACCAGGGTGGCGCCCGCCGCGCCGCCCCCGAACGCCGCTGCCGCGTCAGGCGTGAGGGGAGGCACTAGCTGGATGTGATGACCGACGGATTCAACCACGACTTCCCCGTCGTTTCTGTCGCGATACCAGCCCAAAACTACAGTGTTTTGGCGCCTTCATCCACCAGCAACATGTCAGGATCCGACGGCCGCGGCTGAATCCGCACCACGTGCGAACTGCCGCGCAGGGCTGCCAGACCAGACCACCGACTCCCGGATAGACGAGGATAATCAGGCTCGATGGTTACCGTATCGGTGTAACCCTGGCAAGAAAATACAAGGCGCAGTGGCTCAGGTACAGTGCGCCACATCCCACCTCCCCGCCGGGGTTAACTAGTGAGCCAGGGGTGCCTTCGGGCGACCTGCGCTGCTGCACCGAGCCACACCTCAATAGGCAGTGCGGAGAAACGAGAGCCATCAGCCCAGAATGCTTCGAGCCAGGCATTGTTTGCGTTGCCACTCGCAAAGTCGGACGCATCTGCGACTGTCCGCAGAACTTGTGGCAGGTTTCCGCGACGCGAACCGCGATTTCGCCGCGGTTTGCGATCAGCAGCTTGCGGAACATCGGCGCACCCCGATCCTCGCCTGACTCACATGCGGGACACGCCCCACTGCGTGTCTTCTATGGCACGTGCATGGCCGCGGCGATGCCCAGCCCCAGCACCATGCGCATGTCCACCGGGTCGATGTTGCCGTCGTCCCACAACCGCGCCGTGCTGAAGTAGGGGCCGCCCTCTTGCTCGTAGGTCTGCAGTGTCGGCGCTGTGAACGCTGCCTGCTCATCGGGCGTCATCGAGCCGCCGCGCGCCCGCAGCCCGTCCAGGTGCACCGTTAGAAGCACGCTGGTCGCCCATCACCGAGATACCGCTTTCCCCGCCAATGGTGTCGCTTCACCAGCTCTTCGCCGCCGCCGGCCAGCACTGTGCGCAGCCGCTCGCGCGGCTCCTCCGCCAGGGCCTGGCTGGCCCGTGTGCGCCGCTCAAATTCTTCGCCGTGCACGTCCGCGGCCCTGGGCTACACCGGCATGGCCTGCAACGGCTCGTCGGGGTTGAAGCGCTCGGACGCGACGTAGTGCGAATCGACCGCAGTCATGGCGCTTCCCTGGGAGTGCTCAGCGCAGCAGCTCCCGCGCGATCAACGTACGCCGGATCTCCGACGTGCCGGCGCCGATCTCCAGCAGCTTGGCATCGCGCAGGAATCGCGCCACCGGCGCATCAGCCATGTAGCCGGCGCCGCCGAAGATTTGCACCGCGTGCAGCGCCGCCCGCGTCGACATCTCAGCCGAGAACAGGATCGCCGCAGCGGCCTCCTTGGAGACCGTACGTCCTCCGCTGCCGCTGCGTTGCGCCTGCCAAACCAGCGCGGCGGTACGGTAGACCAGAGCGCGCGCTGCTTCCAGCTCGGTGTACATGTCGGCCAGCATGCCCTGTACCAGCTCAAAGCTGCCGATCGGCTGGCCGAACTGCGTGCGCTCCTTCGCGTAACGCACCGAGGCGTCCAGGCAAGCCTGTGCAATGCCCAGCGGCTCTCCGGCCAGAAATGCGCGCTCGCTGTCCAGGCCGGACATCATCACCGCCACACCGTCGTTCTCGCGGCCAAGCACGTTGGCAGCGGGCACGCGACAGTCGGTGAGCAACAGTTCGGCGGTGGGCGAGCCGCGGTGGCCGAGCTTTTCCAGACTGCGCGCAACCTCGAAGCCGGGGAAGCCGCGCTCGACGATAAAGGCGGTGATACCGTGCGAGCCGCGCTCCGGCTCCGTCTTGGCGTAGAGCACGAAAGTCGAAGCAATCGGGCCGTTGGTGATATAGAGCTTGCTGCCGTTGAGTACGTAGTCGTCGCCGTCGCGCCGCGCCGTGGTGCGGATGCCGACCGCGTCGGAGCCGGCGTCCGGCTCGGTGAGCGCCAGCGCGCCCACGGCCTCGCCGGAGATCAGCGGCGGCAGGTAGCGCCGGCGCTGCTCGCCGGTGCCGTTGACGGCGATGTTGTTCACGCACAGGTTGGCGTGGGCGCCGTAGGAGAGCGCGACCGAAGCCGACTCGCGCGCGAGCTGCTCGATAGCCAGCACACCGGCCAGCAGGTCGAAACCACTGCCGCCCTGCTCCTCAGGCACGGTAATGCCGAGCAGGCCCAGATCGCCCATCTGCGGCCAGAGCTGCATTGGGAACGCGTCGTCGCGGTCAATTTGGGCGGCCAGTGGCGCGACCTGTTCCAGGGCCCACTGATGGACCGTGTCGCGCAACATGCGGTGCGCATCGTCCAGGTCGAGGTCCACGCCTTGCTCGTTTATGGGATACGTGCTGGGGCGCTCTCAACATGACCCCGCCCGGGCCGCACGTCAAGCTACGGGAAGCGTAGACGGCTCAACATATTCGACCAGGCGCAGGCTCCGACCGTCGGACTGCACGATCGTGACCGAGCCAGGCGCACAGGGCGTGTTGTGCAACTCGTTGAACGAGCGACCCTGGACGGCGAGTCGCAGCGAGAGGATCGGGTCGCGGTGCGATACGCAAACGGCCGGTGCGCCGCCCGAGAGCCGCAGCGCAAGCGCGAGCGCCGCCTGCATGCGCCGGGCCTGAGCCGCCATGCTCTCGCCCAGTTCCAGCGTGCCGGCCGCCTCGCGCCATTGCCGGTATTCGGCCGGGTGGCGCTCCGGCAGTTCCTCCCAGGTCATCCCCTGCCAGTAGCGCGGCAGCCCGCCCTCGATCAGCAGCGCGCTGCGGCGCACCGGCACGCTCGGCAGGAAGCCGGCGATGACGCGCGTGGTCTGGATCGCGCGCAGCAATGGGCTGGTGAGAATCAACCTAACCTGGCGGTCTGCCAGATACCGCCCGGCCGCTTCGGCCTGCGCCAGCCCCGCTTCCGCCAGGCGCACGCGCGGCAGCCAGCCGTACAAGATGTGACGCGGGTTGTTGGCAAGCCCGTGGCGAACCAGGTACGCAGTGCCGCCGGGCACCGGCGACGGCGTGGTCACTACCGGCAGCGAGGCCGGCGTGCGGCCGGGCCGGATCATCCGTGCTCCGGCGGCGCCAGACCGAGATGGCGCGGCTATCTCAGTCCTCGACGGCCTGCTGGCTGCGCAGAAAGCTATGGGCGTCGTCGACGCTGAAGAACACGCGGGAGCCAATGGTATCGAGCGTGTCGATCACGTCGTCGTTGGCATTCGTAGCGAAGGCCATGTCCACCAGGTCGGCGCGCTCGATGCGCCCCGCCTGCGCCAGTGCTTGCTCGAAATACCTTTGCACCTGGTTCCAGGCAACAGCCATGAATTGCTGCTCCGATGATCGATGGTCGCTCGCACGCCGCTTTGCTCGATTGTTGCCCTTGTGCAGCGCGACAAGCTTGCCAAGTCGCCTGGTCGCTCATTGAGCGCTCCGGCCAAGCGACTGGTGTTCCCCCGACAAGTGTAACGGGCCATCTCATTAGGCTCAGCGCGTTGCGAGCATGCGCGGCTGAAGCACCGGGCTAAGAAACAGTTGTATTGGCGTAGGCAGACAGGCGGCGGTATGATGCCAGCACCGCGGGACGGGCCCTTAAGCAGCAGTCCGAACGCAGTGCCGAAGCAGTAGCGCGGCGACGAAGGCCTGTACAACCGGTTGTAACGGGATAGCAGGAGCGCGGCGCTATACTGAACCCGTCTCGCAGGGCAGCAGTGAGAGAGCAGAAGTCGAGGGTGCCGTGACAACAATGGAAAAACCGCGAACCGTCGGAGAGCTGCGTGACTCCGGCTACAAGGTTCTTACTGTGCGCGAAGAGATGCGCAAGAACCTGATCGACAAGATCCGGCGGAACGAGGAGCTGTTTCCAGGCATCATCGGCTACGAAGACTCCGTAGTGCCTTCAATCGAGAACGCGCTCCTCGCCGGTCAGGACATTATCTTCCTGGGTGAACGCGGCCAGGCAAAGTCACGCATCATTCGCGCGCTGGTCAACCTGCTGGACGAGGAGATCCCGGTGCTCGCCGGCTGCGAGATCCCGGAGCACCCGTTCGAGCCAATCACCAAGACCGGTCGCGACATGCTGGCAGAACAGGGCGACGACGCGCCGATCACCTGGCTGCGGCGGGAGGACCGCTACGGCGAGAAGCTCGCGACTCCCGATATCACCATCGCCGACCTGATCGGCGAGGTCGATCCCATCAAAGTCGCCGAGGGCCGCTATCTTTCAGACGAGCTCACGATCCACTACGGCCTGATCCCTCGTACCAACCGCGGCATCTTTTGCATCAACGAGCTACCCGACCTCGCCGAGCGCATCCAGGTCGGCCTGCTCAACATCATGGAAGAGCGCGACGTCCAGATCCGCGGCTACCGCATCCGCCTCGCGCTGGACGTGCTGGTGGTAGCCAGCGCCAACCCGGAGGACTACACCAACCGCGGCCGCATCATCACGCCGCTGAAGGACCGCTACGGCGCCCAGATCCGGACACACTACCCGCGCAACGTCGACCACGAGATCGACATCATGGAGCGGGAGAGCTGGCAGTTCCCGGCCGAAGACTTCAAGGTCGAAGTGCCGCAGTACATGAAGGAGATTGTGGCGGAGATCACCCGTCTCGCCCGCCGCAGCCCGGACGTGAACCAGCGCTCCGGCGTCTCCGTACGCGCCTCGATCGCCGACTACGAGAGTCTGCTCGCCAACGCGCTGCGCCGTGCGATCCGGCTCGACGAGAATGAGGTCGTGCCGCGCATCACCGACCTGCCCCACATCATCCCCGCCATCAGCGGCAAGATCGAACTGGAGACCGTCGAGGATGGCCGCGAAGACCAGATCATCGAGAAGCTGATCCAGGGCGGCGTGGTGGCGGTGTTCAACCGCAACTTCAACATCGGCGAGCTTGAAGATGTGATCACCCGCTTCAAGGCCGGGTTGGCGCTCGAAGTCTCGGACCAGATGCCGTCCAGTGACTACGTCAAATTGAGCAAACAGATCGAGGGGCTAGACAAGGCCGTAGTCAAGCTCGGCGCCAAGAACGACCCGGCGCAGACGGCGGCAGCGGTCGAGTTCATCCTGGAAGGATTGCACCTCAACAAGCGCCTGAACAAGGACAAGGTCGGCGACCGCGTGCAGTATCGCGGTTAAGAACGGATAGGCCATGCTTCGCTACCGCTACAGCGAATGGGACGGCACTCAGGAGATCTCTGAGCTCAACGCGGACGACGTCCTCGAGAGCCTCAGCGATGACCTGATGAACTTCGGCGACCTGCAGCACGCGCTGCGCAACATGCTGCAGCGCGGCATGCGCAACCCCGGCCAGCAGCGCACACAGGGCCTGCGTGACCTGTTGCAGCAGCTCCGCCAGCAGCGCCGCCAGACGCTTGACCGCTACAACCTCAGCTCCGTGTTCGAGGACCTGAAGCAACGGCTGAATGAGATCGTCCAGCGCGAACGCGACACAATTGACCGGCGCCTGGACGAGGTCGAGAACCGAGAGCGCGGCGGCCAGCAGGACGGGCAGCAGGGTCAGGACGGCGATTCCTCGCCCGACGGCGACATGGGCGAGCAGGACGGCCAGGACGGCGACCAGCAGGGCATGGAAGCACAGGCCGGCCAGCAGGGGCAACAGCGCCAGCGCGGGCAGCGCGGGCAGCAGGGTCAACAAGGGCAACGCGGACAGCAAGGCCAACAAGGTCAGCGCGGCCAGCAGGGCATGCGCGGCCAGTCGGGCGAGAGCGGCGAGTCCGGCGAGCAGGGCCAACAGGGGCAACAGAGCCAGCAGCCGGGCGACGATCTGGCGCAGATGCTGCGCAACATCGCCAACCGCAAGCAGAACTTCCTCGAAAACCTGCCGAACGACCTGGGCGGCGCTGTCAAAGAACTGCAGAACTACGAGTTCATGGACCCGGAGGCGCAGGCGCAGTTCCAGGAACTGATGGAGTCCCTGAAGAAGGCGATGATGGAGACCTTCTTCAAGGACATCTCCAAGATGATCGAAAACATGTCGCCAGAGGACATGGACCGTCTCAAGCAGATGGTCCGCGACCTCAACCAGATGCTGCAGGAAAAGATGGCCGGCGGCCAGCCGGACTTCGACCAGTTTATGCAGCAGTACGGCGACCTGTTCGGCGACAACCCGCCTCAGAACCTGGACGAGCTGCTGCAACAGATGCAGCAACAGCTCTCGCAAATGCAGAACCTGCTCGACAGCATGCCGGGCGATATGCGCCGCCAGCTGCAGGATCTGCTGACCGACAAGATCGGCGATCCGGAACTGCAGTCGGAGCTTTCCGAACTGGCCGCGAACCTTGAGTACATGTTCCCGATGCGCGACCTGCGCAACCAGTACTCGTTCCGTGGCGACGAAGAGCTGGACCTGAACGAGGCCATGCACCTGATGGACCACATGCAGGGTATGGACGAGCTGGAGCGCCAGCTCGAGCGCACCCAGTACGGCGGCGACATCGACGACATCGACGAAGAGAAGCTGCGCGAGATCCTTGGCGACGAGGCCGCGGAGACGCTCGACCAGCTCAAGCAGTTCCTCGAGATCCTGGAGAACGCGGGCCTGATCCGGCGCAAGGGCAACACCTGGGAGCTGACGCCGCGCGGCATCCGCAAGATCGGCCAGAAGGCGCTGGGCGAGATCTACGCGCAGCTCAAGAAGGACACGATCGGCAAGCACACCACTCAGGATCGTGGTTCGGGCGGCGAGCGCACCGACGACACCAAGAAGTACGAGTTCGGCGACCCGTTCCACCTGAACCTGGAAAAGACGATCTTCAACTCGTACTATCGCGAGGCGCCGGAGCTGCCGGTGCACCTGGCGCCGGATGACTTCGAGGTCTTCCGCTCGGAGATGCTGACGCAGACCGCGACGGTCATGATGCTCGACCTGTCCTGGTCGATGGCGCTGCGCGGCAGCTTCCAGGCGGCGAAAAAGGTCGCGCTGGCGCTCAACAACCTGATTCGCAGCCAGTTCTCGCGCGATAGTCTGTACATCATCGGCTTCTCGGCCTACGCCCGCGAGCTGAAAGCCGAGCAATTGCCTTACGTGCGCTGGGATGAGTCGGTGCTGGGTACCAACATGCACCACGCGCTGATGCTGGCCCAGAGCCTGCTGGCGCGGCACAAGGCCGGCACGCGCCAGATCATCATGATCTCGGACGGCGAGCCGACGGCGCACCTGGAGCACGGGCGCTCGTACTTCGCCTACCCACCCAACCCGATTACGATCCGCGAGACGCTGAAGGAAGTGAAGCGCTGCACCCAAAAGGGCATCGTGATCAACACCTTCATGCTTGACCGGAATTACTACTTGAAAGAGTTCGTAAACCAGGTGGCCCGCATCAATAAAGGGCGCGTGTTCTACACTACGCCTGACAAGTTGGGGCAGTACATCCTGGTAGATTACGTGGCGGCGAAGCGCAAGAACCTGTCCGGCCGCTAGCCGCCGCGTCGGTCCCCGGCCCGTTCCAGAACTACCGCCGCGCCAACCGCGCGCTCCGGAGTCGCATCCTTGGCCGACCCTGAACGCCGCCTGCGCGTGATCGCCAACCCGCGCGCGGGCAGCGGGCCACGCCTGCGCCAACTGTCTGAGGCACTGCGGCAGCTGGAAGCGCGCGGCTGGCGGGTTGAGCGGCGGCTGACACACGCGCCGCGTGACGCCCGCGTGCTGGCGGCCGAGGCGGCCGTGGCCGGCTATGACGCGGTGCTGGTGTGCGGCGGCGACGGCACGATCAACGAAGCCGTCAACGGCCTTGTGGGCGCTCAAACCGCGCTGGCGGTGCTACCGGCCGGCACGGTGAATGTCTGGGCGCGCGAGGCGGGTCTCAGCCACAAACCGGCCGACGCGGTTCGCCTGGTTGAAGAAGGTGATCGCCGGCGCGTCGACCTGGGCAACGTAAACGGCCGCTATTTCCTGATGCACATGAGCGTCGGCGCCGACGCGCTGGCGGTGCAGGCAGTGTCGCCTCAGGCAAAGGAGCGTTGGGGCCGCTGGGCGTTCCTGGCGCAGGGCGTGCGCGCCTTTACGCGCCTCCGCGGCTTCGAGCTTTCTATCGAATGCGAACCGGGCCGCGCGGACGGACACTTTGTCGCGCTGATCATCGGCAACTCACGTCTGTACGCGGGTGCGCTGGAGGCGGCCTGCGAGGCGCAGATGGACGACGGCCTGTTAGACCTGGTGGCCTACAAAGGCCAGGGCTGGGGCGACCTGCTGCAGCACGTGGGACGTACGCTACTCGGGCAGCACGTCGGCAACCCCGGCGTCCTCTACGTCCGTGCCCCCTGGTTCCGCGTCTTCACGGCCCCCGGACTGCCGGCGCAGGTTGACGGCGAAGAAGCCGGGACCGCCCCCTTCGACGTCCGCGTCGAGCGGGACGCTCTCACCGTCATCGTGCCCACCGGGCGCGGCTCGCGGCTGTTCTTCATGCCAGAAGGCGGGAGCGGGGGCGAAGCCGGTTAGCGGCTCCGCGTCAGCAGGCGCGGGCACGGCAAACGCGGCAGCCGGCGCCAGCGCGGCAAGCTGTGGCTCCAGCGTAGCGGGTGGCCCGTTCCGCCGAACCTCTTCCAGTTCCTCCTGCGCCAGGCTGCCGCTGAGCTTCCAGAGCATGAACAGCACGCCGAGCGCCAGCACGCCCACGGCGACCTCCAGCGCGATGCCGAGGTTGTGATTTGAAAGGTCTCTAAAGCCGGGAAAGACGCGAGCCGAGGCGAGCACGTTGAGCGCGTTCCAGGAGCCGTGCATGCCCACGGCCAGCAGATACAGCGCAAGCGCGCGCTTGCGCTGCCCCAGGGCGAAGTGGTACCAGCCGAGCCCCACGATCCCACTCGCCAAAGCGTGCAGCGAGCTGGCGCCGCCGCGTAGCAGCATGGCGTCCCACCAGCGATAGGCGCTCTGACTGAACGCCCCCGTGCCGTACTGGTTGGCTTCCACCGCGCCGAAGGCAACGCCGGCGGCCACGCCGAACAGTAGCGCCTGGTAGCGCGTCGGCCGCGAGCCGCGCAACAGGCGCACGCCGAAGCCCTTCCAGAACTCCTCGTTGAACGGCACGAGCACGGCGATCACGATCAACAGGATGATTAGCAGGTCGGTCTGGCTGAGGTACGGCGAGGTGCGGTCGAGCGAGTTGCTGACGCGGCTGCTGTTGCGCATGCCGTCAAAGGCACCGCGCGCCGCAAGGGCAATGAGCGCCGCGCCCACCAGGTTCACGTAGTTGAACACCACCGCGATCGAGGCGGCGCCGGCCGCTCCGTAGCCCCACATCGTCAGCAACTCACGCCAGGTGGCGCGGGCGTGCGCGGGCAGCCGCTGCAGGCCCCGCGCTGCCATTGCCAGGATGGCCAGGCCCGGCAACAATACCGCGACGACGTGCGCCAGCGGGATCAGAACTACGGCGGTGTCGGTCTGGATCAGCGCCTCGCCTAGCGCGATTGCAGCCAGCGCCGCAAGCAGCAGCAGCGCCCAGGGCGGCACGCGCACCCGGTCAGACGGCACATTGGAAAGCGACGAAGAGCCGTGCCAGACGAGGATGGTGCCTGCCGCGAGCGAGATCGCGGCCGACCCGGCCAGCGCAAGGGTGCGCGTGAGATCAGTGAGCTCGTACGAAGCAAGATTGGCGTGACTGAGCGCAGCGGATAGCGCGGAAACGCCGGTGGCGAGACCACCCAGGAAGGTCACGCTTCCGTACAGGATCGCCAGCCACTGTTTAACCCGACGTACTGCCTCCGGCGAGCCGCGCATGCGCAGCCAGTGCCACCAGTTGGCGGCGCACAATGCGGCAAAGGTTACACAGAGTGCCACGCCCATCCAGGCGGTGAGCGAAGCACGGCGCGGGTCGAGATCAACCGTTGAGACGTGGTTCACCACCACCGCGACAACTACCAGAATCTCTGCCAGGATGACGAGGCCGAGCGCGGACACCGCGCCGGCCACCGCGGAAACGGTCGGAAACACCGCGCGGACAAGCAGGCAACCCGAAGCGAGGAACGCGAGGCCCACCGCCGCTGCGACGTAGCCCTGGCTGGCATCGTATCCGGGCGATTCGATGGCCGCGGCAACCAGCCCCAGCGGCAGGGCAAGCAGACCGATGAATCCCAGGAACAGCCCTACCAGGAACAGGAACCAGCGCGTGCCCTTGCCCATAGCGCTACGCCCAGGCCTCACGGCGCACGTTGCCGGCTTCAATTTCCAGTACTGCCGAGGCGCGCAGCCCCGCCTCGCGAAAGCGCTGCGGCTCGGCGGTGGTGATGAACACCTGCTGGGCGCCGGCGAACAGGTCAATCACGGCGTTGCGGCGAGCCGCATCCAGTTCCGAGAGGATGTCGTCGAGCAGCAGGATCGGCGCGTCGTGGTCGGCGGCGTTCAAGAACGCGGTTTCCGCAAGCCGCAGCGCCAGTGCGGCCGTGCGCTGCTGTGCGCGCGAGCCGAAGGAAGCGATCGGTACGCCATTCAGTACGAAGCGCAGGTCGTCCCGGTGAGGGCCTACCGTGGTGACACCGCTGGCAACGTCGCGCCGCCTGGCACGGACCAGGGCAGCGCTCAGCCCGTGTTCAATCTCCTGCGTGCTGGTCGTGGCTGCTTCCGTCAGCGGCATTTGCGGCGCGTAGGTGATCTGCAGGTCCTCGCTGTCTGAGCTCAAGCGCGCGTGCAGGTCCCGTGCGGCGATGCACAACGCCTGCATGGTGCCCTGGCGCACGTGCATAATTTTGGCGCCTTCCCGCGCCAATTCTTCGTCCCAGAAGCCGAGTTCGTCCACTTTGGCGTGGCCCTCGTCGATGCGCCGCAGCAAGTGGTTACGCTGCGTCAGCACGTGCGTGTAGCGCTGCAGCGCGCGCACGTACGCCGTCTCCGACTGAGAGATCATGATGTCCAGGTACCGCCGCCGTCCAGCGGGGGGTCCGGTGATCAGCTCGATGTCTGCTGCCGTAAACAGCACCGCCGCGATCTGGCCGATCACGTCGGAAGCGCGGCGCGGCACGCCGTTCAACTTGAGCCGCTTGGTAGCGTGCTCCACCACACCGTTGGCGGCGCCCTCGTCCCGGCCGGCAACCACGATCTCCACCGTCACTGCGCCGGCAATGCGCTCGGCCTGGCCCTGCACTCGTGCCGCATTGAAACCCTCGGCGGCCGCACCCCAGCGGATCAGGTCCGCGTCGCCACCGCGCACGGCGCGCGTCGTAGCCAACAGGTAGATGGCTTCCAGCAGGTTGGTCTTACCCTGCGCGTTCGCGCCCTGCACGAGGTACACGCCGGGCTCCAGCCGCAGCTCCTGCCGCGCGTAGTTGCGAAAGTTCTGCAGGGCAAGCTGCGAGAGGTACATCGTCGGGTGCGCTGCCCTGCTAACCCGCGCCCGCGCCTGCAGTCGCCGCCGCGAGCGAGACGTGCAGCACGGCAGGATCGCCGGCAAGGCGATAGGACTGCAGCGCGACGCCGCTGCCTCCGAAACAGTCGAGCACGGCCTCGATCGGCGCTCCCTGGCGCAGCGTGAGCGCGAAGCTGGCAGTGCCGCCGCGAAAGGAGCTGAGGGTGACGAATCGCACCGCCTCGCAGGCGCGCAAGCAGCGTTCCAGGGCTGCCAGCCGCACTATGGCGCCAACGTTTTCTACTTCCAGCGTCGCCTGCTCTGGCGCGCCGGGCTGAACGGCAGCGGTTCGCGCCGCGGATGGCTCAGCGACCGCGCGGTTCGCCGCAGCCGGCTGCGCATCTGCCCGCCCGTCTGAGGGCTCGGCTGCCCCGGGCACATTCTGGCCAGCAGCAGCGTGTGCTGCTGGCGGTCGACTGGGCCTGACTGGCAGCGCGGTGTCTGGCTGTGCGTGGTGTATTTCCGGCGCGACGTGCAAAAACTCGGGTTGCCGGTTGGCCAGCGTGCCATGCTCGTCGATCTGCCCCACCAGCTGCGGCGCCTGGTGCAGATCAGGGGGCCAGAGCACACGGGCCAGCCGCTCCTGCAGATCCGCCAACAGACGTACGTTTTCCGCCAGCGAGGGCGAATTTGTCACCACATTTGCTTTGCCGTTTGTGCCAACGGGCAGGGCTGCGGGCGGCTCCATTTGCGCCGGCATCGCCCCCTCAGTTGCCAGCGCCTCAGCCGGGGTAGGCGCTGGCATAGCCACTTCTGTGGCAGGCGGGGGTGCGAAGGCGCTGTCAGCGTGCTCTGACTCCGCATCGCCTCCAGGTGCCGCGGGGAGCGCAACCGGCGCCTGGGGCGCCGCCAACGCGCCGCTGAGCTTCGCCACTTCGCCACGTAGATCCTGTACGGCGGCGCGCAAATCGGCCACTTCGTCCGCAAGCTCTGCCCTTTCACGGCGCAGCTCCGCCACGGCCGCGACAAGTTCAAAATGCACGCCGGTCTCGGGTGTCGGTACAACCGCCGCTTGTTCGGAAGTGAAGTCCGTGTCCGCGTCGAGTCCCATCAAGCCGGGCATCTGGCGGCGCGCGTCCTGCAGGGCAGCGCGGGCCCGCTCCATCGGGTCCACAAGCTCGGCGGAGCCGCCGTACGGCAGCGCCGCGTCGCCCAGATCATCGAGTGGCGAGCCGTTTAGCAACGGGAGGCTTGCGAGTTGCACCGGCTGGTGCGCCTGCGCCGCTTGAAACTCGCGCAACAGGTCCGGCGGGTCCGGTAACGCGACCTCAGGGAGTGGCGTGCGACGGCGAAAGGGAGCGCCCAGCCAGCGCAAAGGGGCCGAAAGCCGGCTGCTGCGGCGCACCGCCCCACCGTTGGCCACGCTCAGCCTCCGCTGCACGCCGGCGGACTTGCCGCCGCGTTGGCGTACATTATATCGTCGCCACGAGGCGCGCCCTGCCTGGTGCTACGGCTCTGCTGGAATACCTGCCAGCCGGCGCGCCGCTTCGATCAGGCCCGGCACATCTTCGATCTCGCCCTCGATGGCGATGTGCTGACCCTCGCCGGCCTGAACCAACCAGCGGACGTTGCCCTGGGTCTCGCGCCGCGTCACCGCGTGCACGGAGTCCCAGGGCAGCGCCTTCAGCACGCGGCCGCTGTGCAGGCTGCGGATTTCAGTCTCGGTCAGCACGATGGCCGTGGGTGTTTGCCGCCAGGAGACTAGCACCACCGGGATCATGCACAGCGTCACTACGGCCAGGAAGCCGGCAAACGCCAGCACGTCGCTGCGGCGCAGCGCCAGGCCGGCGATGGCCACCACAACCGTGGCAAGCAGCGGCAGCGCGAAGCTCGCGTTGTTGTACCAATTCGTAGTGTTGCGGTGCACCTGCAGCACGCCGGCCAGCGAAGCGACGAGCCGCTCGTCCGGGCTGGGATTCCCAATTACTGCCATGACGGCCTGGTTCCCGTCTGCGCCGCGATCAGGCCGTCCCGACCGCCGAGCGTGCAAGCTCGGCAAAGCGCCGGATCGCGTCGATGTGCTGCTGCGGCGAGGTGAAGCCAGCACCCATCGTGTTTACGCTCAGGTGCGAGACGCCCTGTTGTTGGTACATGCGCAACTGATCCACCTGGGTGTCTGCCGGAGTCGTGACCGAGACGCGCCCTTCAATACCAAAGGTCGCCGGGTCCCGGCCGGCCTCGCGCACATAACCACGGACCTGCTCGATGGCTTCCGTCACGCCGCGATTGCCGCCGCCCATAAACCAGCCGTCGGCGATGCGGGCGGCACGGCGGATCGCCGGCTCAGTGAAAGCGCCCATCCAGATGGGAATCGGGCGCTGCACCGGCAGCGGCTTAAGACCGGCGGCGGTCACTTTGTGCCAGCGCCCCTCATACGTCACCACCGGCTCCGTGAACAGGCGGCGCAGCAGTTCGATCTGTTCCTCGATGCGGCGGCCGCGGTTGTGAAAGTTCTCGCCCAGGGCTTCATACTCGACCGGGTTCCAGCCTATGCCAAGCCCCAGCCGCAGGCGTCCACCGGAAAGCACGTCGAGGGCCGCCGCTTGCTTGGCCAGCAGCACCGTCTGGCGCTGCGGGGCAATGATGATGCCGGTGGCAAATTCCAGGCGAGTTGTGGCGGCGGCCAGGAAAGAAAACAGCACCAGGGGCTCGTGGAAGGCGCTCTCGTGGGTGTAGCCGCCCTGAAAGCCCGGATGTTGCGCCGGATCGGCGCCGACCACATGGTCGTAGGCCAGCAGGTGGTCGTAGCCGGCGCCTTCCGCCGCCTGTGCGTAGTCGCGGATCGCCGCCGGATCGTCGCCAATCTCTGTCTGGGGAAACACCACGCCGATTCTCATGACCCTCTCCAACCCGAGTTCGCGCGGGAATCTGTCAAAACGGCAGGCTATAGACCGCCGGCCAGGTAGGTCGTGCCGCGCAGGCTGTCCTCGTAGTGCTGCATCAGCAGGCGAGACTGCGGCAGCGAGAGCCGCCCGTCCTGCAGCGCCTGCTCGGCCTGCCGGCGCACACCGTCCAGCAGCGCCTCGCCGTCGTACTGCACGTAGCGCAGCACTTCCGCCATCGTATCGCCCTTGATCACGTGTTCCAGCCTGTAGCCGCCGTCGGTGGCGTGCACGTGCACGGCATTGGTGTCGCCGAACAGGTTGTGCAAATCGCCCAGGATCTCCTGATATGCGCCCGTGAGGAAGATGCCCAGGTAGTAGGGCTCACCGTTCGGCTGGTGCAGCTCCAGCACGTGTTTGACGTCCTGCAGGTCGATGAACTGGTCGATGCGCCCGTCGCTGTCACAGGTGAGGTCGGCCAGCGTGGCGCGGCGGGTCGGCTCTTCGTCGAGCCGGTGGATCGGCATGATCGGAAAGAGCTGGTCGATAGCCCAGCTATCGGGGATGGACTGGAACACGGAGAAGTTGCCGTAATAGGTGTCGGCCAGGATCTCTTCCAGGTCCTCCAGCTCTTCCGGCACGTGATCCGCGCCGCGCAGCAGACGCAGGATACGGTCGCAACAGGCCCAGAACAGGCGCTCAGCCCGCGCCCGCTGCGCCAGCGTCACGTAGCCGTGGGCGAACAATGTCTGCGTCTCTTCCTTGGCCTCTAAGGCGTCGTGGTAGGCTTCCTGCAGGTTTTCCTCGTTCACGCTGCGGTAGGTCTCCCAGAGGTCGAGCACCTGCTGGTGGTCGCCCGGCCGCGGGCCTTCCGGCTCGCCACCCATCACCCGGCTGATGCCGAGCACGTCGAACACCAGCACCGACTGGTGCGAGACCAGCGCCCGGCCACTCTCGCTCACCAGCGTGGGCACCGGCACGCCGCGCCGCTCGCAGGCGGCCTGCACGGCCGCGACCACGTCGTAGGCGTACTCCTGCACGTTGTAGTTCTTGGAGGCGTAGAAATCGGTCTTGGAGCCGTCGTAGTCGATTCCCAGGCCGCCGCCAACGTCGAGGTAGCCCATGGCAGCGCCCATGCCTGCCAGCTCGACGTAGAACTGGCTCGCCTCGCGCAGCGCCGCCTTGATCACGCCGATCTGCGAGATCTGCGAGCCGATGTGGAAGTGGAGCAACTGCAGCGTGTGCAACAGGCCGCGCTCGCGCAGCACGTCGACGACATCCACGATCTCGGCCGCGGTGAGACCAAACTTAGCGCCATCGCCCGTGGAAATGCCCCAGCGGCCCGTGCCCTTGGCCATCAGCTTGACGCGCACGCCCAGGATCGGCTCCACGCCGAGCCGCTCGGAAGCGCTGAGCGCCTTCTCCAGCTCCTCGGCGCGCTCGATCACGATAATCGGCAGCTTGCCGAGCTGGCGAGCGAGCAGCGCCGTCTCGATGTACTCCTGGTCCTTGTAGCCGTTGCAGACGATCAGCGCGTTGGGGTTGTCCAGCATGGCGACCGCGATCAGCAGCTCCGGCTTGGAGCCTGCTTCCAGGCCCATGCTGTAGGGCCGGCCGCTGCTGATGATCTCCTGCAGGAGGTGGCGCTGCTGGTTCACTTTCACCGGGTACACGCCCCGGTATGCGCCCGCGTATTCATACTCGGCGACGGCGCGGCGAAACGACTCGTTCAGCCGGCGGATGCGGTCGCCGGCAATTTCGGGGAAGCGGATCAGCAGCGGCAGGCTGAGGTTGCGGGTGCGCAGATCTTCCACGAGGCGATACAGATCGATTGTGCGCTGATCGTCACCGTCAGGAGAAACGGTGACGTGTCCCTCGTCGTTTACCGCGAAGTACGGCTCGCCCCAGCCGCCCACGCGATAGATCTCCGCGCTCGCTTCGATTCCCCACTGCGTCACCAACTGCACCTCGCACGCCGGCGTCCCGCCCGGATTTGCAAGAGGCTGCGGACGCCTAGAGCATCGTACCGTCCGGGGCGCGCAGGCACCACCGGCCGCAGGCGTGAAAGGGCTTCGTTCCATGTGCGGTCGCGGTGGTCACGGCTGGCGAGGGGAGGAGCCGGGGACTGCCAGCGCGCGGACTAGACGGGCGCCGCGTCGGCGGGAATTTCGCTCTCGAACACGGGCGGCAATCCCATGCCGGGCTGGTTCGCGGCCGCGGTGTAGACTGCTTCAAACGTGCGCGCCATGCCGAGCAGCTCGCCCTCGGAGAAAGTAGAGAAGATCGAGACGACCGCATGGAAGGTGATCGGCAAAATCTCGTTCAGCTTGGCGCGCCCGGACTCGGTAAGCTGGAGACGGATGGCGCGGCGATCCGGCAGGTCACGGACGCGCTCGATCCACTTCTTCATCTCCATGCGGTCGATCAGGCCGGTCATGCTCTGGCGTTCCTGGCCCATGTAACCGGCGAGCTGCGTGGCCGTCACCGGAGCCGACGCGGTGCCGATCACCTGCAGCGCGATCGCCTGGGGCAGACTCACGCCCACCCGGATCAGGTCTCGCTCGATGGCCCGTGCCACAGCCGTGTGCGCGACGTACAGGCGGCGGTATGCTTCAACAGCCGGGTGCGCCGTGTTCACCATGGTCCGTCCTGCCTTTTTCTGATCGGCGCTGATGCACGCAGCGGGGTTGAGCACTTATCCAGAAGGTACTGCTGCGGACGGTACAGTCGCCTGTATACGGGATAGCCTATCATGCAAAATACCAAAGTGCTACACATTCCTGTCAGGAAACGAATTCAATTCAACAGGGTAGGATCGTCTCAGAAAGCGCGCTAGGGGAATACCTCTGTTATGAATGACCAGATGCCCCTGAGGTCGGTGCGCGTCGAGCGCCAGCGGCTCAAGTTCGCCGCCGCCCACATGGCGACCTTTGCCGACACCATTGAGCCTCTGCACGGCCACAACTACGCCGTCTTCATCGAGGCAGAAGGCGACCTCGCCCGCGAAGGCTGGGTGCTCGACTTCGGCGTGCTCAAGCGCATCGGCCGCGAGCTCTGCGACGGGCTGGACCACCACTTCCTGCTGCAAGGCGAAACGCGCCTGATCGGCATCCGCCGCAGCGCCGGCAGCGTCGAGCTGACGTTCGGCGACAAGACCTATTCGTTGCCTGAGGCGGACGTGCTGGAGCTGCCGATCGAAAACACGACTGCCGAGCTGATCGCCCAGTGGTTCTGGTCCCAGGTGCTGCAGCAGTTGCAGCGCGAGGGCATCTTCAACATCAAGCGCCTGACCATCGGCGTGGAAGAGGCGCCCGGCCAGGCCGGCTGGTACTCCGCGGCTGTGCCCGTAGAGTGACGCATCCCCTGTAGATACTCCCGTGAATCGATTCCGCGCCCGCCGGATCATCCGCAGGGCTGATTCTTGGTTGCCCTGCACAGGCCATACGATCCTTGGGGACTGGAATCGACGCACGCCGCGGGAGCGCGTTTTATGACAACGAACGTACAGGAATACCAGCCGATCTGGATCGCCGATCTGTATGACCTGCTGACGTTGGGTCCGCCCACTGTTGGCGAAAAGCGGCGCCCGCTGCCGCGCAAATCCTGGCTTTGCCTCTGCCGCAGTGGCAGTTACCATCACCGCCCCAAACGCCTTTCGTAACGCCATTGCCGCAGTTGGCTTCGCCCCGCCAGCGTCCGCAAGCTCTTTGCCAGCTTCGACGCATGATGGCGAGCGAACTCCGTCGCTAGCTACCTTGCCCCGTTTCCCAATCCACTACCCGCCGCAAGCCATCCTCCACGCTCACCGTCGCCTCCACGCCCAGGCGCTCGCGGAGCCGCGCCACTGTCGCGAGCGAGTGGCGCACATCGCCGGCGCGCGCCGCCGCGAACGCAGGCTCGTCGGGTACCCCGATCAGGCGCGCCAGAGTGCGGTACAGCTTACGGATACTGGTTGACTCGCCGCGTGCTACGTTAATCGGCTCCGGACCAGGGTCCGGACCTAGGAGCGCCGCGCAAAGCGCCAGTGCGACGTCGCCGACGTAGATAAAATCGCGGGTCTGCCCGCCATCGCCGTAGATGGTGGCGTTGCCCCGGCGCAGCATCCCTGCGACAAAGCTTGAAATAACGCCTGAATAGGGGCTGCCAGCCTGTTGGCGCTCGCCGAAGACGTTGAAAAAGCGCAGGTTCACCGTTTGCAGGCCCCAGGCGGCGCGGTAGGCCCGCGCCAGCAGCTCGCCGGCCGCTTTTTGCGCCGCGTACGGCGAAACTGGCGCGAGTGGCGCCGCCTCGTCGCAGGGCAGCGGCGGCTCGTCGCCGTACACTGCCGCGGAGCCCGCAAACACAAATCGCCGCACCCCAGCGATGCGCGCTGCTTCGAGCGCGGCAAAGGCGCCGTTGAGGTTCACGTCGTGGGCAAGCGCCGGCTCGTCGATGCTGCGTGGCACCGAGGCAATTGCCGCCAGGTGCGCAACCGCGTCGGGGCGCCAATCCTGCAGAAGCGCCTGTATGCCGGCCCGCTCGCGCACGTCGAGCAGCGCGAATTCGACCGTCGTAGCCTGCTCGGCCGGCGCAGCCACCGCGGGCGTAGAAAGGTCGTCTACCACGAGCACGCGGTGCCCCTGCAACACCAGCGCATCGACCAGATGCGAGCCGATGAAGCCCCGTCCGCCCGTCACTAGCACCCTCGCCAAGCTACTGCCTCCGGCCTCAGAATCCTGCCCACTTGCATCGCCGCGCATTCTCCAGTATTAATGCTGCTATTGCGATGGTCGCGCGCGGTCAGCCGGGTTTCTTACGGGTATAATCCGTGCTGGCACTGTCTGCGTAGCGGTTCAAAGTAGACGCAATAGAATTGTCTGAACTTGACACCGATGCTATACTCTGCCCACTTTCGTGGCGAAGAAAGAATCGGGGGAAGTGTCGGAACTGGCAGACGAGCATGACTTAGGATCATGTGCCGAAAGGCGTAGGAGTTCGAGTCTCCTCTTCCCCACCGGGGCCGCGGCTTGCGCCGGGGCAGCACGGGAGAGCTGACGGGACGGCGTTTGGTTGCAGGCACAGGACAGCGCGGGGTACGGTGAGCACCGCCTGCCTGTATGGCACAACCCGAAGGAGGACGAATGGGCACGCTGCTGCGGGTCAAGGACCTTCAAACGCACTTCTTCACGGAAGAAGGCGTGGTGCACGCCGTCGACGGCGTGAGCTACGAGATCGATGAGGGCGAGACCCTGGGGTTGGTGGGCGAGTCAGGGTGTGGCAAGAGCGTCAGCGCGCTGTCGATCCTCCGGCTCATTCCAAATCCGCCGGGCAAAATCGTGGGCGGCGAAGTCTGGTTTGAGGACCGCGACCTCCTCAAGCTCAACGAGGACGAGATCCGCCACATCCGTGGCAACCGCATCGCCATGGTCTTCCAGGAGCCGATGACCTCGCTCAACCCGGTACTCACCATCGGCCGCCAGCTCACCGAGGCGCTCGAGCTGCACCTGAAGATGGACCGCCACCAGGCCAACCGCCGCGCAATCGAGCTGCTGGAGATGGTCGGCATCCCCGAGGCGCCGACGCGGCTCAACGATTACCCGCACCAGCTTTCGGGCGGTATGCGCCAGCGCGTGATGATTGCCATGGCGCTGTCCTGCAACCCGAAGCTGCTGCTGGCCGACGAGCCGACCACGGCGCTCGACGTGACGATTCAGGCGCAGATCCTCGAGATCATGGCCCGACTGAGCAAGGAACTGGGCACGGCCGTCATCATCATCACGCACAACCTGGGCGTGGTGGCCCGCTACGCCGACCGCGTGAACGTAATGTACGCGGGCCGCGTAGTGGAGACGGCAACGGCCAAAGAACTGTACGCCAACCCGCGTCACCCCTATACGCTCGGCCTGCTGCGTTCGGTGCCGAGACTGGACGAGGTGCGCAAGGATAAGCTGGAGCCGATCGAAGGGCTGCCACCCGACCTGGCGCACCTGCCCCAGGGCTGCTCCTTTTACGCGCGTTGCCGCTTCCACGTGGACAAATGCCTGACCGAGCGCCCGCAGTTGATGCTGGTGGCCGAGAACCACATGTCCGCCTGTTGGGAGTGGGAACGCCTGGGAGCGGCGGCGCTGAAAGCGGCGACTGAGGCGGCACAGCCGGCAATGGCCGATATGGCGACAACCGCAGCGGTCCAGGAGGGCGTATAAGCGATGGTAATGCAGGCAAGCCGCCAAACGCAGAGCAAGGCGGGTCAGGGCGAAGTCCTGATCGACGTGAAGGATCTGCGTGTCTATTTTCCCGTCACTGCCGGTCTGATCTTTCAGCGCAAGGTCGCGGACGTGCGCGCCGTCGATGGGATCAGCTTCAACATCCGCAAGGGCGAGACGCTGGGCCTCGTGGGCGAGTCCGGCTGCGGCAAGTCGACCACCGGTCGCGCCATCCTGCAGCTCTATAAGCCGACCACAGGCAACGTGAATTTTGACGGCAGCGAGCTCACACACATGAAGTCCGGTGAGCTGCGCCGCTTCCGCCGCCGCATGCAGATGATCTTCCAGGATCCCTACGCGTCGCTGAACCCGCGTATGTCCATCGGCAGCGTGATCGCGGAGCCGCTGGCCATCCACCACCTTGCCAGCGGCAAGGCGCGGCGGGACCGCGTACAGGAGCTGCTGCGCATCGTCGGACTCAACCCCTACTACGCCAACCGCTACCCGCACGAGTTCTCCGGCGGTCAGCGGCAGCGCATCGGAATCGCTCGCGCGCTCGCGGTCGAACCGCAGTTCATCGTCGCGGACGAGCCGGTTTCGGCGCTCGACGTCTCCATCCAGGCGCAGATCATCAACCTGATGGAAGACCTGCAGCACGACTTCGGGCTCACCTACCTCTTCATCGCACACGACCTTTCGGTGGTGCGGCACATCTCCGACCGCGTGGCGGTGATGTACCTGGGCCGCATTGCCGAGCTGGCCGACCGCAACGAGCTCTACGAGAACCCGCTGCACCCCTATACCAAGGCGCTGCTCTCGGCGGTGCCGGTGCCCGACCCGGTGGTGGAAGCCAAGCGCGAGCGCATCATTCTGACCGGCGACGTGCCTAGCCCGTTGCGGCCGCCTCCGGGCTGCAACTTCCACACCCGCTGCCCGATCGCGATCGAGGAGTGCCGCGAGCGTATCCCCGAGTTCCGCGAGATATCGCCGGACCACTGGGTGGCCTGCCACCGCGTCTAACGCATTCCCACGAGCGCTGAAGCATCATGAGGCCGGTCCTCGCCCCTGCAGGGCGGTGAGGACCGGCCTCCATGCTACGATGGTCGCGCATGGACCAGAGCGCGATCCGTAACTTCTGCATCATCGCCCACATCGACCACGGCAAATCCACGCTCGCAGACCGTTTGCTGGAGGCGACCGGGACCGTTTCCGCGCGCGAAATGGAGGAGCAGGTGCTCGACTCCATGGACCTCGAACGCGAGAAGGGGATCACGATCAAGGCCCAGGCGGTGTGCATGTTCTACCACGCGCAGGACGGCCGTGAGTACGAGCTCAATCTGATCGACACCCCCGGCCACGTGGACTTCACCTACGAAGTCTCGCGCAGCCTGGCCGCCGCCGAGGGAGCGATCCTGGTGGTAGATGCGGCGCAGGGCATTCAGGCACAGACGCTGGCCAACGTGTACCTGGCGCTGGAGCACAACCTTCATCTCATTCCAGTAATCAACAAGATCGACCTGCCAAACGCCGAGCCCGAGCGTGTGATGCAGGAGCTCGAAGACGTGATCGGCTTCGACCGCGAGGAGATGATCCTCGCCTCCGCCAAAGAAGGCACGGGCGTGCCGGAGATCCTGGAAGCGATCGTGCGTAAGGTGCCGCCGCCGCGTGGCGACCCGCGCGCGCCGCTACGGGCACTGATCTTCGACTCCAAATACGACGCCTACAAAGGCGTCGTGGCGTATGTGCGGGTGGTGGACGGCGCAGTCGAGGCTCGGCACCAGCTTAAGCTCATGTCTAGCGGACTCAACTTGCAGCCGATCGAGGTCGGCACCTTCCGGCCGGCGCTGATGAGCGGCAGCACGCTGCTTACCGGCGAGGTGGGCTACATTGCCACCGGCTTGAAGAACGTCAAGGACTGCAGCGTCGGCGACACGTTCACCGACAGCACACACGGCGCGACTGACGCGCTGCAGGGCTACCAGCCGGCCAAGCCGATGGTATTTGCCGGCATCTACCCGCAGCAAGGCAACGACTACGCCCTGCTGCGCGATGCGCTTGACAAGCTCAAGCTCAACGACGCCGCGCTGGTTTACGAGCCGGAATCGAGCGTCGCGCTGGGCTTCGGCTTTCGTTGCGGTTTCCTCGGCGTGCTGCACATGGAGATCATCCAGGAGCGGCTGGAGCGCGAGTACGACCTCGACCTGATCGCCACCGCGCCCAGCGTCGAGTACCAGGTGACGCTAACCGACGGCCGCGAGCAGACGATCGACAACCCGGCCGAGTTGCCAGAGCCGCAGCGCATCGAAGAGATCCGCGAGCCATGGATGAACATCTCGGTGATCACGCCGAGCCGCTTTATCGGGCCGGTGATGGAGCTCGTGACGGGGCGCCGCGGTAGCTTCAAAAAGATGGAGTACCTGGAGCGCGCTTCCTCGGGCACCACAAGCGCAGCCGGCGAGGCGCGCGTGCTGCTGGAGTACCAGATCCCGCTGTCGGAGATCTTGGTGGATTTTTACGACCAGCTCAAGTCGGGCACGCAGGGCTACGCCTCGCTCGACTACACCTTCTCGCACTACCAGGCGGCGAAGCTGGTCAAGCTTGATGTGCTGGTGAACAGCCAGCCGGTCGATGCGCTCTCGTTGATCACGCATTCCGACCGTGCCCAACAGCAGGGCCGGCGGCTGGTAGAGAAGCTGCGCTCGCTCATTCCGCGGCAGTTGTTCGACGTGCCGGTGCAGGCGGCGATCGGCGGGCACATCGTGGCGCGCGAGACGGTGCGTGCCATGCGCAAGAATGTGCTCGCCAAGTGTTATGGCGGTGACATCACCCGCAAGCGTAAATTGCTGGAGAAGCAGGCTGAAGGCAAAAAGCGGATGAAGCGGGTTGGGAACGTGGAGATCCCGCAAGAAGCATTCCTGGCGGTGCTCAGCCTCGACGATTAAAGCGCTAGTTAACCCCCGCCCATTTGCGCGCGCGGAGGGCGCCTGTGCAGCACCTGGTCACGAACTGGCATGTAGACCGCAACCGAGCCGCCGAGTGGGAAGACATCTGGAGCCGCTTACACGACGTTGCCAAGGAAACGCCGGGCTTCCTGATGGCACGCCTGCTGCGCTCGGTCGAGCACCCGGGCAAGTTCACCGTATACGCGTTGTGGGAGTCGCGTGATGCCTGGGAGCGCTATTACCAGTTGCCGCAGGTGCAGGAGCTGACCACCTCCACCTTTCGCCTGCTCAAAGGCCCGCCTATCCAGGAGTGGTTTGACCTCGTCGAGCAGGTCGGCGAGCTGGTCTAAAGCTGCTCGGGGCTGGCGGCCGGTTCGGCAGCCTCGCCCGGTTCTGCCGGTCCTGCCGCTTGCACAACCTCGACCGGCGCCTGGCCGGCACCGGCCGCACTGTTTGCGGGAACGATGGTGGCGGGCACGTTACCCACGGCGTCCAGTAGCAGGGTGCGGATCTGTGCCTTCATCGCCGCGTCGTCCGGGCGCTCCAGCATCGCTCGCACCAGCTCGAACAGCCGCTCGGTGGTAAGTAGCCCATAGCGGTAGTTTTCGGCTGCAATCCGCAGGGTCTCCGAGTACTGCGTCGGACGCGCGGACGGCTCCTGCCTGTTGTAGCCGTTGACGACGATCAGGCCGCGCTTGGGCAACCTGGTGTCAATCAGATCGCGCTCCAGGCGCTTCTGCAGGCGGAAGTACGGGTATTCGGTAACCACGCCGTCGGACGATTCGACCTCGTAGAAGCAGCGCTGGCCGTTGTCGTCGATCCAGCCCGGCTTCTCCGCGTCACCCTCGACGGCAAAGCCGAGCAGACGGAATGCTTCGCGTACTACCGGCTCCAGCACGAGGCTGCCTTCCTGCCAGAGCAGGGCGCGATATTGCGCGATCTCAAGGAACGCCGCCTGCGCGTCTTCCAGCGCCTGCTCCGCGGCCTCGAGCTCCTGCTCCGCCTGCTCCATGCCAGCCTGCAGGTGCTCGAGGCCCGGGAGGCTCGCGCCGGACACCCAGGGAGGCGGCTCCACATCCGCGCCACGATGTAGCGCACGGCGGATGGCGGTCAGCATGGAGCCGGCGAGCTGGTAGCGCTGGTCGCCGAACGCGACGCCGCTGAACGCGGGCAGGAAAATGATGCGCCCCTTGCCTGACCTCAGCTCAACACCAACCGCTGCGCCGCCGGTGCTGCGGGCGAACACGTGCCCGTAGGTAGGGAAGCCGGGCACGCTCTCGTCGATACGGGCGCGGTAGCCGAAGCGCGTGCTGTACTCGTCCAGCAGCGGCGCGAACGGGTGCGTCGAGTCGACCGGCTGCACTTCCGTGCCCTCTGCGCGGAGGAGGAAGGGCGGCTCATAGGCCACGCCGGCCGGCGCCGGTAACCAGGCGTAGCGGTCGCAGCCGGGAAAGCCGACCACGCCCTCATGAATCACGTTCGGCTGCCCGAAGACCACGACCACGCCGCCGTTGGCCAGTAGTTGCGCAGTCTCGCTGCGCCGCCGACGCACCACCTCTGCAAGTGCGACGGCGAAGGGGTTAGTCGGGCGATTGAGCACCGGCTCGTTGGCACGGGTTTCATGCTGCTCGCGCGCCTGCAGCACGTCCTCGATCACTTGCGAGATTGAGAGCGGCTCTACCACCACGGCGTCATAGTCGAACCAGGAGGGCGCCGTGAGCAGGTTGTAGTTGTCGATCTGTTGGTTCGGCAGCGGGAAGCCGATCACCAGCACGCGCATGCACTTATCCTTGCCGGCGGGTGGTCCCGCCTTCCTGCATTGCCACGCGCGACGGCGGGCAGAAGCTGCTACTGGTCCTCGCGGGCCACGCCGACCGGTTGCTTATCGGCGTCATCCGGCAAGCCATTGCCGGTCAGTCGCTCGACTTCACCGGATTGGCCGCGTTCGCGTCGCTGCGGATGATAGCCTGCATCGCTCTGGCGCACCAGCGCCGCCAGCGCCGCGGGCTGCGGCCGCCCGGTGAAGCGGAAATAGTACAGTTGCACGATCGACTGGATGATCGCCGCGATCGGCACCGCAAACAGCGCGCCCCAGATGCCGGCCGCCCCGGCGCCGATGAAGAACGCCGCCAGCACCCACAGCGGGTGCAGGCCGACGCTCTTGCCCATGATCCGGGGCCGAAGGATCTGCAGCACGAGCTGCTGCAAGGCCACCAGCGCGATTAGCGCAATGATGACGTTGACCACGGAAACGGTCACCAGGCCGATCAGGATCGTCGGCACCACCGCGATGATGTCGCCGATGAAAGGGATGACCAGCATCAGACCGGCGAATATGCTCACCGGCATCGCAAAGGGAATGCCGGTGGCCCACATCGTGATCGCCGTGCCGCCACCGTAGATGAGCGCCAGCAGCGCTGAGCTGCGCACGAAGCCGCCGAAGCTGTGGTCAATGCTGGCAAACAGTAGCCGCACGTCACGCTGATAGCGCTCTGGCGTGACGCTGATCATCGCGGAAGTGATCCGCGGCCCGTCCAGCATCATATAGAACGAGATGATGAAGATGATCACCACATCGACCACGCCCTCGACCACGCGCGGCGCCAGGCTCACGGCGTTCTGTGCGAGCTGCGTGCCAGCTTTGTCGATCTGCGCGTTGAGGTCCGAAGTGTTGATCTGCGTCAGGTCGATCGAGATGTGCCGTTTGTCCAGCCATTCCTGCAGGTCGCTGATGAGCTGACCGGTGTTCTGGCGGTATTCGGGCACCTTGTTACCGAGCGTCGACACCTGGTGCGCCAGCGGCGGGATCAGCAGGAAGCCGAACAAGACCACCACCAGCAGCACCGCCAGGTAGACAGTGGCGACGGCCGGGCCGCGGCCCAAACGCCAGCGAGCAGAGAGCGCATTGACGACCGGGTTGAGGATGAACGACAGCGTCCAGGCGACGAAGAAGATCAGCAGCGTGGTGGCGAAGTGAGCGCCGAACCGCCAGACGACCAGAAATAGCTGGACGCTCAGGAACGCCACCGCGAGGATCAACAGGGCGCGGTACCAGGGATTGCGTTCCACGTGAATGATTCTATGAGTGGTTGCTACAATCCGCCAATGGGCGGCAGCCCTTCCTCACCCGGCTTCACCAGCCATCTCCACGGCCAGCATGGAGAGTGGCCTACCACGAATCATGGTGCCGGCTGCGAAAGGATGGCCGGTCGTCGCACACTGATTGACCAGTAGGAGCGCATGGCATGCGCCCCCGCACAGCGAGCGTCCGCGGCATTCGCGTGTGTACGAAGTCTGAGCCGAGCAGTAAGCAGAATGAATTGCCCTTCCCTTTGAGGGAAGGGCACGGGGTGAGGTCCCGGTGACGGTAACAACCGACGAGCTGGCGTACTGGATCGCGTTCAGCCGTGTACCGAACATCGGCCGGGCCAGGTTCGAGCGGCTGGAGCGCGCCTTCGGCAGCCTCGCGGAAGCCTGGGAAGCGCCGGCGGAAGCGCTGAAGGACGCCGGGCTGGACGCGCGCAGCGTGCAATCGATCGCTGCCTCGCGCCGTAGCATTGCGCCGGAGCGGGAACTTGCGGCGCTGCGGCGCGCCGGCATCGCCGCCTTTAGCTGGAACGATTCCGGCTACCCGTCGCTGTTGAAAGAGACGTTCGACCGGCCGCCGGTTCTTTACGTGCGTGGTAAAATCAGTACAGAAGACGATCTCGCGCTGGCGGTCGTCGGCACGCGTCGCATGTCGGCTTACGGTCGCCAGGCGACTGAACAGATCGTTGGGGACCTGGCTCGTTCCGGCATCACCATTGTCAGCGGCCTCGCTCGCGGCGTCGACGCGACGGCCCACGCAGCAGCCCTTCGTGCAAATGGTCGGACGATCGCGGTATTACCCTGCGGGGTGGACAGCGTGTATCCTGCCGCACATGAGCGGCTGGCACGGCAAATCATGGAGCACGGCGCGCTGGTAAGCGAATACCCGCTCGGTACGCGACCGCAAAAGGATAGCTTTCCCCGCCGCAATCGCATCATTGCCGGCATGTCGCTGGGCGTGGTCATCACCGAGGCGCCTGTAGAGAGCGGCGCCCTGATCACGGCCAGGCTCGCCGCGGACGAGAACCGCGACGTGTTTGCGGTGCCGGGCAGCATCTTCTCGCCGCTCAGCGCGGGCTGTAACGCGCTAATTCAAGAGGGTGCGAAGCTGACCCGATCGGCGGACGACGTGATGGCGGAGTTGAACCTGAGCGCGGTCGCCGCCCAGGCTGAACTGGAGCAGGTGGTTCCGGCCAGCGAGACAGAGGCGCTATTATTAGCCCGGCTCACCGCCGAGCCGACGCACATCGACGAGGTCACACGGCAGAGCAGCCTCTCGGCCGGTGACGTGAGCAGCGGGCTGGCGTTACTGGAGCTGAAAGGCATGGTCCGCCAGGTTGGCAATATGCACTATGTCCGGTTGCGGTAATGCCAAACCGGTCATGTGCGATAAGTTAGGTAGCGTAGAAGGGGAACAACGGACCTATCCTCTTGTCTCTTCCTGGCTAAAAGGAAGGGACGATCCCGCGGAATATAAGCGCCTGACGCGGGCGATTGGGTTTCCTCGCACAGGGGACCGCCCGGAAGAGGTCGCATTGCCGCAACAGGATTGCCCTTCCCTCGCAGGGAAGGGGACGGGGCTAGGTCGTTATAGGAACACATGGCACAAGCAAAAAAGCATCTCGTGATCGTGGAGTCGCCGGCCAAGGCGCGCACGGTCGCCAACATCCTCGGCAGTAACTACGACGTCAAGGCATCCATCGGGCACGTACGCGACTTGCCGAAGTCCAAACTCGGCGTGGACGTGGACCACGGCTTCGCGCCGCAGTACATCGTGCCCAAGGACAAGTCCGAGATCGTCAATCAGATCAAGCGCGCGGCCAAGAACGCCTCGACGGTCTACCTGGCTACGGACCCCGACCGCGAGGGCGAGGCAATCTCCTGGCATTTGCTGGAAGCGGCAGACCTGGCGAAGGTGCCTCACAGCCGCGTGGTCTTTCACGAGATCACCCGCGACGCGATTAAAGAGGCTTTCGATCATCCTCGCGACATTGACATGCCGCTGGTGGACGCGCAGCAGGCGCGGCGCGTGCTCGACCGGCTGGTTGGCTACAAGATCAGCCCGTTACTCTGGAACAAGGTGCGGCGCGGCCTCTCTGCCGGGCGTGTGCAATCGGTCGCGCTGCGCATGGTGGTGGACCGCGAGCGGGAGATCGAAGATTTCAGCGCCCGCGAGTACTGGACCATTGAGGCCGACCTGGCCAAGCAGGCCGGCGAGCAGGAAACGTTCCGTGCCCGGCTGCAGGGCTACGCCGGCAAGAAGCGTGAGCTTGCGCTCGGCAACCAGGAGCAGACCGACGCGGTCGTTACGGTGCTGCACGGGGCAAAGTACAGCGTGTCCGACGTGCGCGAGCGCCAGCAGGCGCGCCGCCCTGCGCCGCCATTTACCACCAGTACTCTGCAACAGGAAGCGTCGCGGCGGCTGGGCTTTACCGCCAAGCGCACCATGACGGTCGCGCAGCAGCTTTACGAAGGCAAAAACATCGGCGCCGAAGGTGAAGTCGGGCTGATCACCTACATGCGCACCGACTCGACCTTCATGTCTGAGGTCGCCAAGCGGGAGATCCGCAGCTACATCGAGCAGAAGTACGGTGCGACGTTCCGGCCCAAGGAAGCGCGCAGCTACACGCGCAAGGCCAAAGGCGCGCAGGAGGCGCACGAGGCGATCCGGCCGACGTCGGTGCTGCGCGAGCCGGCCCGCATCCGCCGCCACCTGACCGCTGACCAGCTCAAGCTCTACCAGCTCATCTGGCAGCGGGCGGTCGCTTCGCAGATGTCGGACGCGGTGTTCGATGTGTCCTCAGCCGACATCCACGCGCAACCGGAGCAGGGCGATGCCTACCTGTTCCGCGCCACCGCCAGCCGGCTGCGCTTCCCCGGGTTCCGCGCCGTGTACTTTGAGACGCGCGACGACGGCAGCGACGAGGACGCGGAGACGCGGGCCCTGCCGCCGCTGACCGCCGGCGAGCCGTTGGACCTCAAGCAACTGCTGCCGGAGCAGCACTTCACCGAGCCGCCAGCCCGCTACACCGAGGCCACGCTGGTGAAGGCGCTGGAAGAGAACGGCATCGGCCGGCCGAGCACGTACGCACCGATCCTCTCGACGGTCACGGAGCGCGGCTACATCGAGAAGGTGGGGCGCGCCCTCAAGCCGACGCAGCTCGGCCGCGACGTGAACGACCTGCTGACCAATTACTTCCCGGACGTGGTGGACCTCAAGTTCACCGCGCAGATGGAAGAGGAACTGGACGATATCGCCGCGGGCGAGCGACCCTGGAGCCCCGTGGTGCTGGACTTCTACCAGCCGCTGAAGAAAGCGCTCAGCGTCGCTGAGAAGGCGCCGGCGCTGCTCAAGCCGACCGACGAGACCTGCGAAGTCTGCGGCCGGCCAATGGGCATCAAATGGGGCCGCTTCGGCCAGTTCCTGGCCTGCACCGGCTACCCGGAATGCACCAATAGCCGCCCCCTGGCAGAGAAGGAAGAGCAGCAGGCGGCGAGCGATGAGTTCTGCCCCATCTGCCAATCGTCGATGGTGGTCAAGACCGGCCGCTTTGGCCGCTTCCTGGCCTGCGTGCGCTACCCGGAGTGCAAAGGCACCAAGACCTTTCTCAAGAAGATCGGCGTGCCCTGCCCGCAGGACGACGGCGCGGTCGTCGAGCGTCGCACCAAGGGGAGGCGCATCTTCTACGGCTGCAGCAACTACCCGCGCTGTGACTTCGTGAGCTGGACGCGGCCCACGGGCGAGCGTTGCCCAACCTGCGGCGGACCTGTGGTACTTTCCAGCACATTGGGATCCTAAGCTTAGAATTCCACGTGGACAAGTTGTCGCG
>JADMIO010852363.1_pt1 | contig 40197 bp, 37 predicted proteins | sample 8958161 | NCBI WGS metagenome assembly JADMIO01 (sample SAMN16585339, study PRJNA669376) | soil metagenome | isolation source: Crop rotation soil | place: USA: Cullars Rotation, Alabama | collected 2011
TTTCCCTGACGCCCCCGGCGCCGCCCGCGCCCGCCTCGCCGCCCGCACCGGCCGCGCCACCCACACCTGCCGCGCCGGCTGCTCCACCGGCACCACCCGAGCCGGGGATGTCGCGCATGAGCACGAGCGGTGGCACGTGGTCCATGACGACGACGAGCAACGGCACCACGATGCGGCTCCAGTCGAAGGGCCGGATCGAGTTGGCTGCCGACGATACCGACGTGACCTTCGTGGAGCCCGGGGGGTATTTCATCCTCGAGACGGGCGGCACGTGGGTACCCTGGACGAGCGCGTCTCGCGTCGAGGTGCGAGCGAAGAGCGACGGCACGATCACGCGACGCTATTCGATTCGAGGCCGCGACGCCAATGAAGCCGAGGGCCGGCAGTGGCTGGCGACCGAGCTTCCGAATGTCGTGCGCGAGTACGCGATTGGCGCCGATATGCGCATCAAGCGGCTGCTCGCGACGGGCGGTCCGTCCGCGGTGCTGAAGTACGCGGCCGACACGTCGTCGGATTTCGCGAAGCGCACGTACCTGACCGAGCTCCTGACGCAAGGCCGCCTGGATGCGCAGATGCTCGCCACCACCCTGCGGCAGGCCGGCAGCACCATCTCGTCGGATTTCGAGCTCGCCAGCGTGCTCAAGACCGCCGCCGCGCGCTACCGGCTGGACGCTGTCTCGGCCCCGGCGTACGCCGAGGCGACGGCCAGTATCGAATCGGATTTCGAGCTGCACCATGCGCTGCGCGAGGCGCTCCGCCAGGCCGGACTCGGGGATTCGCAGGCCGTTCTCCTCGTGCGAGCCGCGGTTCCGGGACCAGGCGGGCGTGGCATTTCGTCGGACTTCGAGCAGGCGAGCCTGCTCGTGGAAGTGCCGGCGTCGCTCCTGAACGGCATCAGCGGCGTCTACTTCGAAGCGGTGAACAGCCTTCAGTCGGACTTCGAGCGCCGCCGCGTGCTGACCTCGGTCGCGTCGCGGCCGGATGTCAGGCCCGACGTCCTCACGAGTGCCGTCGAGGCCGCCGGGCGCATGCGCAGCGATTTCGAGCGTGCCCAGTTCTTCGTCGCCCTGGCGTCGAGCCCGCGTCTCGACGCGCAATCGAGACAGGCAGCGGTCGCCGCGGCGCAGGCGATCGGCTCCGATTTCGAGCGAGGCCGGGCACTGTCCGCGCTGCTTCCGTCAGGGGAGGCGGCGACGGCCCGGTGAGGAACGTGCCGCCTCCGGTTTGACATCACGGGGCGACGCGGGCTAGCCTTTCGAAGTCATGTTCGCGCGGACGCACCACCGGCACCATCATCACCACGTCCTCTCGGGGACGGGACGGCGGCGCTGCGCGTAGACGAAACGAACGTCATCAATCCACTGGGATCGACCGCAGCCCCGCCGACCGGCGGGGTTTTTTTTTGCGCGGCGTGGCCGCGGGGGACCGACAACGTGGACTTCACCAAGCTCGACGGGCTCGTCGCGGCCGTCGTCCAGGACGACGAAACGAACGAGGTGCTCATGGTCGGCTTCATGAACGATGCGGCCCTCGAGCGGACGCGGCAGACCGGCTCGGTCACGTTCTTCAGCCGCACGCGGCAGACGCTCTGGACGAAAGGCGAGACCTCGGGCAATCGACTCGAAGTCGTGCGGCTGCTGGTCGACTGCGACGAAGACACCGTGCTCGTGCGCGCACGGCGGCTCGGCGATGGCAATGTCTGTCACACGGGGCAGCGGACGTGTTTCTTCAAGGAGATCTGATCGAGGTTCGGCATCCGCTCGCCTAGCGGCTACCGGCGGGAGCACGGCAACGAACGGCGGCACAACGACACCATGAAGCTCAGACTCGGCATTCCGAAAGGCTCGCTCCAGGACGCGACCGTGCAGCTCTTCGCACGTGCGGGGTTCAATCTCTACGTGAGCTCACGCTCGTACTTTCCTTCGGTCGACGATCCGGAGCTCGAATGCATGCTGATCCGCGCGCAGGAGATGGCGCGCTACGTCGCCGACGGCGTGCTCGACGCGGGCTTGACCGGCCAGGACTGGATCCGCGAGCACGAGGTCGGACACCCCGAGGAGCAGGCGCTCGAGCCCATCGCGGATCTCGTGTACGCGAAGCAAAGCTTCGGAAAGGTCCGCTGGGTCCTCGCCGTGCCCGAGGACGCGCCATACCAGTCGGCGCGCGACCTCGGCGGGTGCACGATTGCCACCGAGCTCGTGCGTGTGACGAAGGCGTACTTCGATGCCCTCGGAGTGCCCGTGAACGTGGAGTTCTCGTGGGGCGCGACGGAGGTCAAGCCCCCCGTTCTCGCCGACGCCATCGTCGAAGCGACCGAAACGGGATCGACGCTGCGTGCCAACCGGCTGCGGATCCTCGACACGGTGCTCGAGTCGAACACGCAGCTCATCGCCAACCGCACGTCGCTGCAGGATCCCTGGAAACGCACGAAACTCGAGAACATCGCGCTGCTCCTCCGCGCGGCGATCGAGGCACAAGGTCGGGTCGGCGTGATGCTGAACGTGCGCCGGGCCGATCTCGCAGCCGTGCTGGGCCTGCTGCCTGCGCTCCAGCGACCGACGATCTCGTCTCTCAGCGACGATGAGTGGGTCGCGGTGAACACGATCATCGAGGAGCGCACCGTGCGCGACCTGATCCCGAGGCTGAAGGCCGCGGGCGGACAGGGGATCGTGGAGTACCCGCTCAACAAGATTGTGCTGTGACCACGGTGAACAGACTCGGACGCATCGACACGCGGCGGTCAATGCCCAACCTCCAATTCTCATGTCGGTGGGAATCGCCTGGGCATTGGAGATTGAGTTGGGAGTTATCGATCAATGAACTCCGACGTGAAGGGTTGAGCGGATGATTCCCATCGTCTCGTCGGCCGACAGCGCGACCGTCGATCGACTGCTTCGGCCGAAACGTTCCAGCGATGCCGATCTCGAACGCAAGGTCGCGCGTATCGTCGAGGACGTTCGCATCGGAGGGGATGCCGCCCTGCGAACGTATGCGGAGCAGCTCGACGGGTTGAGCGGACCGTTCGAAGTGTCGCGGGGCGAAATCGCTCGGGCGTCCGGGCGACGCCCCCGCGGGTTCGAGCGGCCATCCGGAATGCGGCACGTCATATCACGCGCGTCGCGCGCGCCCAGGTTCCACGCGGGTTCCGAGTGCGTGTGGCCGCCGGCGTGACCGTGCAGCAGCGCGTCTGTCCGCTGGATCGCGTGGGCTGCTACGTGCCCGGCGGCCGGTATCCGCTGCCGTCATCCCTCCTCATGACCGCCATCCCGGCACGAGTGGCAGGCGTGCGCGAGATCATCGCGGTCTGCCCCCGATTCGACCCCGCCGTGCTCTGCGCGGCCGAGGTCGCCGGCGTGACCCGGCTGTTCACGCTCGGCGGCGCGCACGCGGTCGCGGCGCTCGCGTTCGGCACCGCATCGGTTCCCCGCGTGGACAAGATCGTCGGACCGGGCAACAAGTGGGTCGCCGCCGCCAAGCAGTACGTCTCGCGCGAGTGCGCCATCGACTTCGAGGCCGGCCCGACCGAGATCCTGATCCTTTCCGAGACGGGCAACCCTGAATGGCTCGCCGCCGACCTGATCGCGCAGGCCGAGCACGATCCGGATGCCCGGGCGCTCCTCGTCACGTCGAAGCGCCGGCTGGCTGAACGGGTCGCGGCTGCCGTCGCGCGTCAGATGCCGCCGGACGGCCCCGCACCGCTGTCTCTTGCGTCGAATGGCGGGATCATCGTCACTCGAAGCAGTCGCGAAGGGATCGCGCTCGCCAACCGCATGGCGCCGGAACACCTCGTCGTCGACGACGAGCGGCAGGCGGAGGCGGTCCGGCGTGCCGGAGCAATCTTCGTCGGCCCGTGGACGGCGCAGGTTGCAGGCGACTACGCCATCGGCTCGAATCACGTGCTCCCGACCGGAGCTGCGGCCCGGTTTCGTGGGGGGCTCAGCGCGGCCGACTTCGTGCGCGTCGTCTCGGTCCAGCGTCTCACGGCCGCTGGTCTGAGACGCATCGCGCCGACGATCACGGCGTTCGCCCGCGCGGAAGGTCTCGCCGGGCACGCGGCGTCCATCGACGTGAGGACGCGACCATGAGCGGCTACGAGCGACCGGTCGCGGCCGCGGGCGGGCTGCGGCTCCACCTCAACGAGAACACCGCCGGCTGCTCGCCCACGGTCCTCGAGGCAATTGCCTCGCTCGGCGCTGAGGACATGGCGTTCTACCCGGAGTACGCCGAGGTCGTACGCGAGACAGCGGAGTATCTCGGAGTGGATCCGGAGTGGCTCGCGCTGACCAACGGGCTCGACGAAGGGCTGCTCGCCGCGACGGTTGCCGCCGTGCGCCCGATCGTGGAAGCGGGAGGAGGTCGCCAGCCTGAGATCGTCGTGCCGCTGCCCGCCTTCGACATGTATGCGGTGTGCGCGCGGGCGTGCGGCGCCGCGCTCGTCGAGGTGCCGCCGAGGCCCGACCTCCGGTTCCAGGCCGACGCGTTGATCGGCGCGATTACGCCCGCGACGCGCGTCGTGTTCATCACGAGCCCCAACAACCCCACCGGCATTCGTATCCGGCTGGAGGACGTCGACCGCGTTGCCGAGGCGGTGCCCGAGGGCTCGCTCGTCGTCGTCGACGAGGCGTACCACGACTTCTGTGGCGACACCGCGCTGCCGCTCGTGCGGACCCGGCAGAACGTCGTCGTGGGACGCACTTTCGCGAAAGCGCACGGCCTCGCGGCGCTGCGCGCCGGGTGCCTCATCGGGCAGCCGGCCACGCTCGAGGGGATCAGGCTCGTTGTCCCCCCCTACAGCCTCAATGTATGTGCGGCGGCCGGCCTGCGGGCCGCGATTGCCGACCGTGCACGGCTGACGTGGTACGTGGACCAGGTCGAACGGTCGCGAGACCTGGTGTACGCGTTCTGCACCCGCATCGGGCTCACGTTCTGGGAGAGCGGCGCGAACTTCGTGCTGGTGCGGATCGGATCGCGGTCGGCGGCCGTGGCGGGCGCGCTCGCCGAGCGCGGCATCTTCGTGCGCGATCGCAGCAGGGATGCCGGCTGCGAGGGCTGCATCCGGATCACGACTGGCATCGTGGAGCACACGACGCGCTGCCTCGCGGCGCTGGAGGAGATCCTGTGCGCCGAGGCGTAGTGGATCGCCAGACGACTGAGACCGAGATCCGGCTCCAGATCGGTCTCGAGGGCCGCGGGCGCTACCAGGTGTCGACGGGAATCCGGTTCCTCGATCACATGCTGGAATTGTTTGCCCGGCACGGCGCCTTCGATCTCGTCGTCGAGGCGCAGGGCGACCTCGACGTGGACCAGCATCACACCGTGGAGGATCTCGGCATTGCCCTTGGCGAGGCGGTCTCGCAGGCGCTCGGGACGCGTCGCGGGATCAACCGCGCCGGCTATTTCGTGATGCCGATGGACGAAACGCTTGCGGTCGCGGCGATCGATCTCGGCGGACGTCCGCACGCGGTCGTGGATCTCAAGTTGAAGGTGCGCGCCGTAGGAGACCTCCAGGCCGAGCTCGTCCACGACTTCTTCGAGGGATTTGCTATTGGCGCACGGGCCAACGTGCACGTGAAGGTGCTCTACGGCCGATCCAGTCACCATCAGGTCGAGGCGGTGTTCAAGGCGTTCGCGCGCGCGCTCCGCGTCGCGTGTTCGCGCGATCGGCAGCTCGCGAGGGCGTTGCCGAGCACGAAGGGGCTGATTTGAACACCCGAGTGCGCAGGGTGCGCACGGTCCGGTGGGCGGTGCACCTCGCCGCCAGGGCAGGATCGCAACGATGATTGCGCTCATCGATTATGGCGCCGGGAATCTGACGTCCGTCCGGAAGGCGTTCGCGGCGGTCGGCGCGGAGTTCGTGTCGCCGCGCACGCCGTCGGACCTCGCGCGCGTGGACGGGATCGTCGTCCCCGGTGTGGGACACTTCGGGGCGACCGCCTCGCTCGATCGGCCGTGGCGCGATGCCATCCGCGCGCGCGTCGATGACGGATGCCCGCTTTTCGGGATCTGCCTGGGGATGCAGTGGCTCTTCGAGGCCAGCACCGAGGCGCCGGGCGTGCCCGGTCTCGGCGTGCTGCGCGGCCGCTGTGCCCGCCTCGACGACCAGGGTGGATCACTCAAGGTGCCGCACGTCGGGTGGAACGCGCTGGCCCTGCCGCGTGCGTCACAGCTGCTCGCGCACGTCCCCGAGGGCGCGTACGTGTATTTCACCCACTCCTACGCGGCGCCGATCACCGGGGATGCGGCCGCGACCACGTCGTACGGGGGCACGTTCGCCGCGGCGGTGGAACGAGCCCACGTGTTCGGCGTCCAGTTTCATCCCGAGAAGTCGTCGGATGCGGGCCTGCAGATGATCCGGAACTTTCTCGCGCGATGCCACCGTCAACCGGTGGCGCAGACGTCGTGACCGGCATGCTGGCCAAGCGCATCATCGCGTGCCTCGACGTCCGGGACGGCCAGGTCGTCAAAGGCGTGAGGTTCGAGGGGCTCCGGCATGCCGGGGACCCGGCCGCGCTCGCTCGCCGCTACAACGTCGAGGGGATCGACGAGCTCGTGATTCTCGACGTCACGGCCACCATCGAGAAGCGCCGGGCCATGGCCGACACCGTCGGCGCCGTCGCGCGCGAGCTCTTCATTCCGCTGGCGGTGGGCGGTGGCATCCGCGACGAGGACGATGCGGCGGCGGCCGTGGAGGCGGGCGCGGACAAAGTGAGCCTGAACAGCGCAGCGCTTGCAGACCCGGCGCTCGTCACGCGGCTCGCGTCCCGGTACGGCAGCCAGGCCGTGGTCGTGGCCATCGACGCGAAGCGAGAGGGCGATCGCTATGCCGTGTACGCACGGAGCGGCACAGCCTCGGCGGCTCGCGACGCCGTCGAGTGGGCGCGCGAGGCTGCCGACCGCGGCGCCGGCGAGATCCTGCTGACGTCAATCGATCGCGATGGCACCAAGGCGGGGTTCGACTGCGAGATGACCGCCGCGGTGTCGTCGGCAGTCCAGATCCCGGTGATTGCGTCGGGCGGCGCGGGGAGCTACGACGACTTCGTGGACGTCTTCACCGACGGACGTGCGGACGCCGCACTCGCCGCCTCCATCTTCCACTTCGCCGAGCACAGCGTCGCCGGCCTGAAGGATCATCTGGCGGCGCGTGGCATCCCGGTGAGGCGGTAATTGCGCCGTCAGCACTCCCATGCTCATCCCCTCCATCGACCTGAAAGACAACCGCGTCGTCCAGCTCGTGCAGGGCGAGCGGCTGGCCCTCGAAGATCACGATCTCGACAAGTGGATCGATATCTTCGCGCGGTTCCGGAAGCTGCAGTTGATCGATCTCGACGCGGCTATCGGGACCGGCACGAACGACGCCCTCGTCCGCCACGCGTGCGCGCGCCGGCCGTGTCGCGTGGGAGGCGGGATCCGATCCGTGGAACGGGCCCGTGCCGTGCTCGAAGCCGGCGCCACGCACGTGATCGTCGGGTCGGCGCTCTTCGCAAACAACACCGTGGACGAGACCTTCGCGCAGGCGCTGGCGACGGCCATCGGGCCGCACCGCATCATTGCGGCGGTGGACACGCGTGGCGGCGAGGTGACCATCCACGGGTGGCGGACGACGCTGCCCCTGACGGCCGTGGAGGCCGCCAGCATCCTCGAACCCTACTGCACCGAGTTCCTGTTCACCATCGTGGACGGCGAGGGCCTGATGCGGGGCATCGACATGGAAGCCGTGCGGCGCCTGCGGGGAGCGACATCACGCGATCTCGTCGCGGCCGGGGGCATCACGACCAAGGCCGAGGTGGATGCGCTCGACAGCATGGGCGTCGATGCGGTGGTCGGCATGGCCATCTACACCGGCGTGCTATCCCTCGACGAGTTCACCTCGTCATGAGCCGGTTGAAGGGCCCGTTTCCCTTATGGAAGGGCTCGCAGGCAACCTCCGGGCCGCCGGCTCCGTCTATTGGAGCGTCCGGAGGGTGCTCGTGATGTCCACTGCCTCAGTTGCCCGTCCTGTCCGTCCCGGCGTCGTGGCGACCCTCGTGCTCGCCGGCCTCGGCATCCAGGCGCCTGCGCGTGCGGCCTCCGCTGAAACCGAGCGCGTCAGCCGCACCGCCCCGTTCACCGCCGGGTCCACGCTGACCGTGCGCAACTTTTCGGGGCACGTCATCATCACGGGAACGGATCGTGCGGACGTCTCGGTCCAGGCCGTCCGCCGGGCGCCACGCGAGCGGCTCGAGCGGATCGTCCTCGACGTCCACAGCGACGGCGGCGGCGTGGTCATCGAAGCGAACAAGCGGCTCGACCCCGAGCAGAAGAACGACAACGTCGTCGAGACGGACCTCACCATCGAAGTTCCGAAGCAGGCGAACCTCGACGTGGAAGCGTTCAGCAGTCTCGTCGAAATCCGGGACATCACCGGCACGAAACACCGGGTGAAGACGTTCTCGGGGGACCAGCGGCTCGAACGCATCGCCGGCCCCATCGAGGCCGACGCCTTCAGCGGCAGGATCACGATCGTCTCGAACTGGCAGCCCGACTCGAGAATGTCTTTGCACACGTTCAGCGGCGAGATCGACGTGCAGGTGCCCACGACCGCGGCAGCCTCGGTGGAGTTCGACACCTTCAGCGGCGGGTTCGCGTCCGACCTGCCCATCACGCTGCGGTCGAAGGACCGCCGGAGCGTGAGGGCGGACCTCGGTGCCGGATCCGGCGGTCTGCTGAAACTCCACACTTTCAGCGGCGACGTCCACCTTCGAAAGTAGGCAGCCTGTCCGCGCTGCGGTAGGCTGTGCGCGTGCCTCGCCTGCCCGGCGCTCGCGCGCGCGCCCTTCTGCTGCTCGTGATCGTGTCGACCGGGCCGGCGTGCGGCCGCCCGGCCTCGCCTTTCGCCCTCGCGAACGCCCGGGCCCACGTCAACCGGCTCGCCGGCGACATCGGTCCGCGCCCCGCCGGGTCGGACGCCAATCGTCGTGCGCGCGAGTACCTGGTCGAGCAGCTCCGCTTCTACGGCTTCTCAGTCCGGGTCCAGGAAGCCGACGCGGTTCGGCCCGAGTTCGGGCTCACGGCGCGCGTCCAGAACATCATCGCCATCGTCCCGGGCAGCCTGCCGGACGCGATTGCCCTCGTCGCGCACTACGACAGCGCTCCCCGTGCGCCCGGCGCGGGGGACGATGCGGCCGGCGTCGCGATCTGTCTCGAGGCCGGGCGAGTGCTCGCCGCGCGCAAAGGTCCGAGGCACTCCCTCATGGTGCTCCTGACCGATGCGGAGGAGAGCGGACTGATGGGCGCGGCAGCGCTCGTCACCGACCCCGAGGTGAAAGCGCGGCTTCGCGCGTACGTCAACTTCGATTCAGCCGGCAACGCCGCTCCCGTGATGCTGTTCCAGACCGGCCCCGGGAACGGATGGCTGCTCCGCGCGTTCGCCGCAGCCGCGCCGCGGCCGCGCGGCAACTCCAGCGCGTACGAGATCTACTCGCGCCTCCCGAACGACACGGATTTCTCCGTCCTTCGCACGACCGGCGCCCCGGGGTTGAACATGGGCGCGATTGGCGACAGTTACGCGTATCACACGCCGCAGGATGCCGCCGAGCGCCTGACCGACGACGTGCTGGCAGACGCGGGCGCCAACGTGCTGCTGACGGTGCAGGCGCTGGACGACAAGAACCTTTCGACCCGGACCGACGAACAGCCGATCTATTTCGACGTGCTGTCGGCGCACGTCGCCGTGCTGTCGCCGCTCGCCGGACAGGTGCTTGGGCTCGCTGCGCTCGCGCTCGGTCTCGCGGGGTGGATCCGCGCTCTCATGGTGGCGTGGCGAAGTGCCGGTCCCGCGGGATCGCTCCGTACCGTGGCGTGGGTCAACGTCGGCGCCATTGCCATCATCGCCTCGGTCATCGGTGCCGCGGTCCTGCTGCGAGCGGTCCGCGAGGTGTATCACCCGTGGTATGCGCACCCCGGCCGGTTCTGGCTGATGCTCGCGCTGGCCGGCATCACCGCGCTGCACGCGATCCTCGCGGTCCATGCGCGTCTGCCTTCGTGGCTGCAGGGCGTGCGCGATCCCGCCCTCACGTGGGCCATTGCCCTGCCCCCGTGGATTGGTGTCAGCGCACTCATGCAGTGGGCCGCGCCCGCCGCCGCGTTCCTCTGGACGGTGCCCCTCGCGTGCGCGGGACTGGCGGCGCTCGCCACGGTTCGGCCCGGCGCGATCGCGTGGCTCGCGGCGGCCGCGACATGCGTCGTGACCGCCGCGCTGTGGATCCCCGAAGCGCACGCGTTCCTGCAGTTCGCCGTCCCGCTCCTCGGGCGGCTCGGGATCGTGGCGCCCGTCGGAGCCCTGCCTGCCGCGCTGCTCGCCGCGGCGTTCATGCTTGCCGTGCCCGTGTGCGCCGTCGCCACCGCGACCCGCCGGAGCGGTGTCGATCGCGCGACTCGCGGGAGAGGGCTGACGGTGACCGGCACCGTGGTCACAATCGCCCTCGTCCTCGCGTTCGGCTGGGCGTACGTCGCCCCGGCCTATACACACGACCGACCGCTATGGCGGTACGCACAGTACCAGGCGGACTACGGCGCCGGGCGTGCCGCGTGGGAGGTTGCGAGCATCGAGCCAGGGCTCGACGTGCGGCCGCACGGGGCGCCTTCCGGGTGGCGTCTCGCTTCCGGACCGCTTCTCGCGGGCTCGCCGCTCGGCGGACTGATGCTTCCGTATTCGTTTCGCACGAGCGTCGTCCCGGGCACGCCGCCGCTCACGGCAGAGGGCACGATCACTCCATCGGTCGACGGTGCGGACGCCCAGGTGCGCATCGCGCTGACGGAGCCCGGCGCGACGGTGTTCGTGACCCTGCCGGGCGGGGTCGTTCCCGTTCGATCCTCGCTCGCCGGACGGGTCCGGGACAACGTGTGGACCGCGGCGTATGCCGCCGCGCCGCCAGGCACGGTCGTGTTCTCCCTGTCGTTCCGTGCCGCGGACGCGCCGCACCTCACCGGGATGCGGGCGGGGCTGCGGACCGCCACGCTGCCGGGGGCCACCGACGCCACGGGACTTCCGGCATGGCTGCCGGTCGAGCACGCGACCTGGGAGACGCGTGCCGTGCACCTCGTCCCCGTGTCCTGGGTGGCGCCGGAACCGGCGTTACGTTAAATTGCGTAACCATTACGTAGTTCGACGTAACGCGTGATTTGCCATGGCCATGCCGAACCCGTTCGTGTACGGCGAAGTCGTTCCCGCCGCGGCCTTCGTGGACCGGGAAGACGAGCTGCGGCGCCTGACGGCAGACCTCGCGTCCGGCCAGAAGGTGTTTCTCATCTCGCCCCGCCGCTACGGCAAGTCGTCGCTCGTGCGCCGCGCGCTGGACGCGCTCGACCGGCAGGGTACGCTGACGGTCGAGGTCACGCTCTCGAGCTACAGCTCGTACCTCGCGTTCCTGGAGGGGTACGCGCGCGCTGTGCTCTCCGCGACGACGAGGTGGGAACGCGCGGTGGCGTGGATTCGCGAGGCGCTGGGGACGGTGCGTCCCGAGCTCCGCCTGGAGCCCGACGCGGGAGGCGGCACGGCGATGACCGTGGCCTTTCCGGCCGCCCGCGGCGCGCGGGACGTCTCGCGCATCGCGGCAGAGGTCTTCCAGCTGCCGGCCCGGCTCGCGGACGCACGCCGCCGGGCCGTCGCGGTGTCGCTCGACGAGTTCCAGGCCGTCGGGGCGTTCAACGGCGGATCGGTCGAGGAAGCGCTGCGGGCCGCCGTGCAGCACCAGCGCCGCGTCGGCTACGTGTTCGCAGGCTCGGAGCCCACGCTGATGGAGCGGATGATCGGCCCCCGCCGGCCGTTCTACAAGGCCGGGCCCGTCATGCGGCTGGATCGGATTCCGGCCGATCAGTTCGGCCGGTTCATCGAGACCCGGTTCACCCGGACCGGCCTCCGGGTGGACCCGGGATTCGGGGCCGCGGTGCTCGACCTGGCGGGGCACCTGCCCTACGACGTCCAGCGCCTCGCGCACGAAGCGTGGGACGATGCGCGGTCGGCGGGTGTGAAGCGGGTGGGCCTCGAGCACCTGCACGCGACGCTGACGCGGCTGCTCGCGGAGCAGGCCGTGGTGTTCGAGAGCGCCTGGCAGCGGCTCACGCTCGCGCAGCGGGCGGTGCTTCGCGCGGCAGCGCTCGAGGACGGCCGGGAGCTGCTGTCGGCCGACGTCCGCCAGCGGCACCGGCTCGGCGGCGCCTCCACGGTGCAGGCCGCCCTCGCCGCCCTCGCTCGGCAGGACCTGCTGATGCGCGATGCAGGACGCTGGCTCGTGATCGACTCCCTGATGCGCGAGTGGATCGTCCGGAGGACCTACTGACGTGAGCGACGACACCCGCCTGCACCGCGGCTGGCTGGCCCGGCTCGGCCTCGACCGTCCCGAGCTGCGGGCATGGGCCATGTACGACTGGGCGAACTCGGCCTTCCAGTGCACGATCATCACGGCCGTGTTCCCGATCTATTACGCATCGGTGGCCGCGGCGGGCGTCCCGAACGCGACGGCCCGTTTTGCGTTCGCAACCACGCTCGCGCTGACGGTGATTGCCATCGTCTCGCCGGTGCTCGGCGCGTATGCCGACTTCGCCGGTGCGAAAAAGCGGATGCTCGCCGGGTGCATGGCCGTGGGCGTCTCGGCCACCGCCTCGATGGTCCTGATCGGCCGCGGCGACTACCGCCTGGCCGAGTGGCTGTTCGTCATCGCCAATATCGGGATTTCCGGCAGCTTCGTCTTCTATGACTCGCTCCTCCCCTTCGTCGCGCGGGAGGAGGAGATGGACCGCGTCTCGAGCGCCGGGTACGCGCTCGGGTATCTCGGAGGCGGGCTGCTGCTCGTCCTGAACCTTCTCTGGATTTCGAAGCCCGGCTGGTTCGGACTGCCCGGGCCCGATGCCGCGGCGCGCCTCTCGTTCCTGAGCGTCGCCATCTGGTGGGTGGTGTTCGCCATCCCGCTCTTCCGTCGTGTGCCGGAGCCGCCCGGGCACCGATCCGCCAGAACGCTCCGCGCACGCGGCGCGGTGAGCGCGTCGCTCCTGCAGCTGTTCGAGACCATCCGCGAGCTGCGCCGCTACCGTCAGGCGGCCCTGATGCTGCTGGCGTTCCTCATCTACAACGACGGGATCGGCACCATCATCCGGATGGCCGGCGTGTACGGGACGGAGCTGCAGCTGCCGCAGTCCGTGCTGATTGCCTCGATCGTGCTCGTGCAGTTCGTCGGGATCCCGTTCGCGTTCCTGTTCGGTCACGTCGCGGAACGGATCGGCGCGAAGCGGGCGATTTTCGTATCGCTCGTCGTCTACGTGGGAATCAGCATCCTCGGTTATCGCATGACCCGCCCGTGGGAGTTCGTGCTCCTCGCGCTGCTCGTAGGCACCGTGCAGGGAGGCAGCCAGGCGCTCTCGCGGTCGCTCTTCGCGTCCATGATCCCGCGCGACAAGTCTTCCGAGTTCTTCGGCTTCTTCGCCGTCTTCGAGAAGTTCGCCGGCATCTTCGGCCCGGCGCTCTTTGCGATCACCGTCACGGTCAGCGGGTCCAGCCGCAGCGCAATTCTCTCCGTGATCGCCTTCTTCATCGTGGGGGCCGCGCTGCTCGCCGCGGTGGACGTGGAGGCAGGGCAACGCGCGGCGCGCGCCGCCGGAGCCAACACCGCGGCCGACGCGGCCCGGTAACGTCGCACGCGAGGATGAATGCCATGCCCGACAGACCGACTCGTTGCCTCTCTATCGTCGCAGCGCTGGCACGGGCAGCGCTCGCGTCTGCCATGGCGGCCGCCATGGCCGGCCCGGCTGCCGCCCAGGAGACGGCGCGGCCCCTGCGACTGGCCATTGCGGGGCTCGTCCACGGCCACGTCCAGGGCTTTGCGCAGCGGGTGCGCGGCCGGGCGGACGTTCAGCTGGTGGGCGTGTTCGATCGCGATCCGGCGCTCGTGACGAAGTTCCTCGAGGCGAACGGCCTCCCTCGCACGATCGGATTCGGGCGCCTCGATCAGATGCTGGACGCCGCGTCACCCGAGGCGGTGGCGGCCTTCACGAGCACGGCCGATCATCCACGGGTCGTGGCCGCCGCGGCCCGCCGCCACGTGCACGTCATGATGGAGAAGCCTCTGGCGGTGTCGCTCCAGGACGCCCGGCGCATGGCCGCGGACGCACGGGCCGGCACCATCAGCGTCATCGTCAACTACGAGACGACGTGGTACCCCAGTCTCGGCGCCGCGTACTCACTGGTGCGGTCGGGGGATCTCGGCGATATCCGCAAGATGGTGGCGATGGACGGCCACGAGGGGCCCAAAGAAATCAACGTCGGTCCCGAGTTCCTGTCCTGGCTGACCGATCCGGTGCAGAACGGCGGAGGCGCCCTGTTCGACTTCGGTTGCTACGGCGTCAATCTCATGACCTGGTTGATGGACAACGCGCGTCCGATCTCCGTCCGCGCGCTCACCCAGCAGATCAAGCCGGCGATCTACCCCAAGGTCGACGACGAGGCGACGATCGTGCTCGAGTATCCGAAAGCGCAGGGCATCGTGCAGGCGTCGTGGAACTGGCCGTTCGGGCGCAAGGACTTCGAGGTCTACGGCGCGCGTGGGTACGCGGTCGCGACCGGAGGCACCGGCCTGCGCGTGCGCCTGCCCGGCCATGAGGAGGCGACGCGGCCGCCGGAGCCATTGCCGCCGGCGTCGGCGGATCCCGTCGCCTATCTGCTCGGGGTCGTCCGGGGCACGGTACGGCCGTCCGGGCCGTCGTCGCTCGAGAACAACGTCATCGTGACAGAAGTCCTGGAAGCCGCGCGCGAATCGGCCAAGACGGGGCGGGCCATCGTTCTTCGCTGATCAGCGCCCGAGTGCCTTGATGGCCTTGGGCCTCGCGAACGCGTTCTGCAGGCTGTGCGCGCGCGAGGTGAGCACCCGCTCCCACGCCTCCTTGGCCTTCGGCGCGTCGCCTTTCCCCTGGTATGCCTGCGCGAGGAGCGCGAGCACGAACGGGTCGCGCGCGTCGGCGGTCTGCAGCGCGGCAATCGCGGTGTTGTAGTCTTTCGCGTAGAGCGCCGCGTACCCGATCAGGTACTGGAGCGTCGGTGCTTCCGCCGACAGCGACGGTGTGGAGGCCACGAGCTTGCGCGCCTCGGTCACGAGCCGCGCCGCTTCGTCCTTCCGGCCGCCGCGCGCGGCCATGCGGCCGCGGGCGTGCAGCCAGCGGAATTCCCACAGCTTCATCTGCGCGCCCGGGGATTCGGGGTCCGGCTGCCGCCGCGCGTACTCGTAGCCGCTCTCATACCACCGGCGGGCCTCGGTGAGATCGTTCGTCTCGAGGTACACGCGACCGAGCGCATTCGCGGTGGCGGCCGCGCCCGCGAAGTCCGACGTCGTCGTCTGTGCGTCGAGCAGCCGCTTGTAGAACGTGGATGCCTCGCGGGCCTTGTTCTCGAACGCGTAGGACACGGCGAGCGCGGACAGCACCTGCGGCCGGTCGTCGGCTCCGGCGAGCTCGAGCGCGCGCGAGAGATGGCGACGGGCTCGTTCGAACTGCAGCTGCAGATCGAGCGCGATGCCGCTCGCGAGATGTGCCTCGGGGAGATCCGGGTTGGCCGCCAGCGCGCGATCGTAGAGCGCGATGGCCTCGTCGATGCGGCCTTCGGTCACGAGCTTCCGGCCCTGCTTCACGAGCTCGATTGGATCGCGTCCCTGCGCCGGCGCCGCCTGCGCGGCCAACGCGAGCGTCAAGAGGGTGGCCAGAACAGACATCGGACCTCCTTCCGAGAAGTCTACCGCGCCCGGCTGCCCGCGCGCCGCAGCTTTGGCGGAGGCGGCGACATGCGGCCGTTGTTGGTGTGTTAGCATCCGCGCATCATGCACGCAGCCTGCCCTGTCGCGCGTGATGTCGCAGGCGCACGTCGGTCCCGGCCACGACACACCGTCACGTCCTCTGCTGGTTCACGCACGGCCTGGCGCACGTCAGCCGCACTCATCGTCGTACTCGGGCTCGTGGCGGCTCCAGCATTGCCGCGGGGAGTCGAACCGCCGGCAAAGCGCGTCGTGCTCGTCTCGCTCGACGGCGCGGCCGACTGGATGATCGATCGCTGGCTCGAACAGGGCAAAGCGCCGGTGTTCGCCGCGCTCGCGAAGGACGGCGCCGCGGCGGAGGCGTCGCTCTCGACGGTGCCCACGCTCACCGGCGTGGCGCACGCCTCGATCTGGACCGGTGCGCCCCCTTCGGTCACCGGCGTCGCGGGCAATGCCGTGCTCCTGATGCCGCCGGGCGATCACGCGGTGACGGAGACCGGTACCGGGTTCGACTCCACCGCACGCCGGGCGGAACCAATCTGGGAAGCGACGGCACGTGCGGGCCGCCGCGCGCTCGTGCTGCAAGCGACCGGCGCCTGGCCGTTCCCGACACCGGCGGTCGAGCGGGTGCGGCTCTTCGACATCTATGGCGCCCGTCTGTCGCCCGCGCAGCTCGTGACCGGCTCCCTCGTGCAGGGACGCTATACGCTCGAGACGCCCGCCGGACCCGCGACGCTCACCGCGATCGAAGGCGGGTCGCTGCAGGTGGAGGTCGCGGGCCGGACCTCGACGATCGCGACCGGCGCGGACCGCGCGTGGACACCGCCCATCCCGGCGCAAGTCGAGGGCACCGACGGCAGCTTCGCCATCGGCGTGCTGGACTACGCCCCGGTGACCGGCGCGTTCATGGTCGTGCGCGGAGAAGTGCTGCGCGTCGCCTCGAGCGAGGCGGCGGAGGTCGAGGCGTTTCGCGCCAAGGCGGGCACACTCATCGACCAGGGCGCATTCGTCGGGTGGTACTACCGCGAACGGCTCGGTCCGACGCTTGCGTCGAACGGGACCGGACGAGCCGAGGAGCGGCTCGTGTCACTCACGACGGCCGCGCAGTCGTACTTCGAGAAGACGCTCGACTATGCCGTGACGCAGCCGTGGGATCTGCTCGTCTGCTACACGCCGGCGTTCGACGAGTTCGGTCACGCGCTCGCAGGTCTCGTCGATCCCGACAGCTCGCGATCCACGCCGGCGCTCGCTGAGCGCGCGTGGCCGTATCTCGAACGGGCGTTCGCCGGCACCGTGGAGCGCTTCGTGGACATCGTGCGGCAGCGGTTCCCTGACGCCACCGTGATCATCACGTCCGACCACGGAATGGAAGGGACCGGTCGCGCGGTCTACCCCAACGTGATCCTGCGGCGGGCGGGGCTCCTCGAGCTCGACGCGGCGGGTGCGATCGACCTGTCGCGCACCAGGGCCGTGGTGCTCGAGCAGCGCGGGGGGCTCGTGACGCTGAACGTCAGCGAGCGGCGCGGCGGCATCGTGACGCCGGCGGAGCGTGCCGCCGTCAAGCGAGCGGTGACCTCGGCGCTCCTGGCCGCGCGCGACCCGGAGACCGGAGCACCGGTCATTCGTGGCGTGCTCGATGCCAACGTGGACGGCGGCGCGCTCGGCTTCGCCGCGGATGCCGGCGCCGACCTCGTGCTGGATCCGGCACCGGACTACGCGATTTCGGCCGATGTGTCGGGCACGCTGGTGGCTGCAGTGTCGCGGTTCGCCGTCGGCGAGGGGAAGCATGGCCCCCTCCCGAGCCGTCGCCGGCTGCAGGGCATCTTCTACGCCGTCGGCCCCGGCGTGGCCCCCGGTCTCCGGCTGCCGCTCGTTCGACTGATCGACGTCGCGCCCACGGTGTCGCGGCTGCTCGGCATCCCCCCGCCCGCGCAGGCCACAGGCACGGCCATTCTCCTCGATGCCCATTGAGCCGATCGGTCATGCGAGCGTCTTCCGGGACCTCGCCACCGCGAGCGCGAGGATCCCGACACCCCAGGCGAACAGCGCGAGGATCTGCGGCCACAGCACGGAGACGCCCACGCCCTTCAGGAAGATGCCGCGCACGATCACGATGAAGTACTTGAGCGGGATCAGGTACGTCACTTTCTGGATGACGGCCGGCATGTTCTCGATCGGGAAGATGAAGCCCGACAGGTACAGCATCGGCGTCAGGAAGAAGAAGGTCGCCGTCATCATGGCCTGCTGCTGCGTGTCCGAGATTGTCGAGATGAACAGACCGAGCCCGAGCGTCGTCAGCAGGTAGATGGCGCAGCAGACAAACAGCAGCACCTTGCTGCCGAGGATCGGAATCCGGAACCAGAGCACCGCGAACGTGAGGACGACGACGACTTCGATCAGGCCGATGGCTCCGTAGGGCAGGAGCTTGCCGAGGATGATCTCCCAGCGCGCGAGCGGCGTCACATTCAGCTGCTCGAGCGTTCCCTGTTCGCGCTCGCGGACGAGCGCCATCGACGAGAGATTCGTCGTGATGACGAGCAGGAGGAGCGCCACGATGCCGGGGATCATGAACACGCGGCTCTCGAGCTGCGGGTTGAACCAGACGCGGATGCGCGCGTCGATCGGCGGCGGCGGCACGGCCGCACGGCCATGCTGGCGGATGGCGAGCTGCCGTGAGTACTCGGACACGAGCCCCTGCGCGTAGCCGAGCGCGACGTTCGTGGAGTTCGAGTCCGTGCCGTCCGCGATGACCTGCACGAGTGCGGGGCGTCCCGTGCCGACCGTCTCGTGATAGCCGGCCGGAATCCCGAGTGCGAGCCAGGCCCGCCCGTGCTCGAGGTAATCGTCGATCTCGGACACGCTCGTGACGGTGTCCACGATCGTGAAATACGGGGAACCGGCGAACTGCTGCACCAGATCCCGGCTCGCAACGCTGCGATCGCTGTCGGCGATCACGATCGGCACGTCGCGCACGTCGGTCGTGGCGGCATAGCCGAGCACGGTCGTCTGGATGACGGGCGCCAGGAACAGGATGCCGAACAGCTTCGGATCCTGCCGCAGCTCCAGCAGCTCCTTCCGCATCATGTGAAGCAGCCGCATGATCAGCTCCACTCCCGCTGAAGCCGGATCGACGCGAGCCCGAGCACGACGACGGCGAAGATCGCCAGGGCGCCGATCGAGCCTGCGACGACGTCGAACCCGACTCCCTTGAGCACGACGGACCGGAGCGCCACGAGGAAGTACCGCGCCGGGACAATCAGCGTCACGAGCTGGAGCGCCTTCGGCATGCTCGCAATCGGGAAGACGAATCCCGACAGGAGCATCGTCGGCAGGAACGACGCGAGCAGCGCCACCTGGAAGGCGACCTGCTGGGTATCGGCAATCGTCGAGATGAAGAGGCCCATGCCGAGTGCGCCCAGCAGGAACAGCGAAAGGGCCAGCAGGAGGACCGGCCACGGCCCGCGGACGGGCAGATCGAAGAGCACCATCGACGCGAAGAGCACGCCGAGCGCCGACGCGAGAGAGATGAAGAAATACGGCAGGCTCTTCCCGAGGATGAACGGCAGCGTTCCGATCGGCGACATCCGCACCTGCTCCATCGTTCCACGCTCTTTTTCGCGGACGACGGAGAGCGCCGTCGAGACCACCGCGACGATCATCGCGATATAGGCGAGCAGGCCGGGGACCAGGAACAGGGTGCTCCTGAGCTGCGGGTTGTACCAGACGCGCGGTTCGAGCGTGAGCGGAGGCGCGGTCGTGCGGATCGTCGTCTTCGGCACGTACTGCTGCGACTCGGTGCCGATGATCGTTCCCGCGTAACCCATCACGGTGGCCGCGGTGTTCGCGTTGTCGCCGTCGATCAGGACTTCCACCTGGGCGGGCCGGCCGATCCGGACGTCGCGCCCGAGCCCCTCGGGGATGATCAGCGCCGCGCGGATGCGATTCCGGTCCATCAGGTCGACGACTTCCCGTTCGCTCCGGACGATCGCCGTGAGGTCGAAGTAGCCCGAGTTGACGAAGGCGGAGACCAGCCGCCGGCTCTCGGGCGAATGGTCGCGATCCTCCACCGCGAGCGCGACGTGTCTGATGTCGAAGTTGAGCGCGTAGCCGAACAGCAGCAGGAAGAACACGGGGATGAAGAGCAGAATCATGAGGGTGCGCCGATCGCGAAGGATCTGGCGCAGCTCCTTGCGGCCGACCGCGAGCGTCTTCCTCATAGAGCGGCCTTTTCGACCACGTCGAGGAACACGTCTTCGAGCGACGGCTCCACGATGTCGACCGAGGTCACGGGGTGGCCCCCGCGCCGCAGATCCTCGGCCAGCCGCGCCGGGTCGAGCGTGCGATCCAGCAGCACGGCGTGCACGGCCGTGCCGAACAGGCTGGTCTTTTCGACGACCGACATCGCGTCCAGCGTCTTCATGAGCGACACCGGCTCCGCCGTCCGCAACTCGACGATGCGACGGTCGTTGAAGACGCCGCGGAGCTCGTCGACCGTCCCGAGCGCGGCGAGGCGACCAGCACTGATGACCGCGATCCGTTTGCAGTGCTCCGCTTCGTCGAGGTAGTGCGTGGTGACGAGCACGGTCGTGCCGCCTCGCGCGAGCGAATCGATCAGACGCCAGAACTGGCGCCGAGAAACGGGATCCACGCCGCCGGTCGGCTCGTCCAGAAAGACGATCCGCGGCTCGTGGAGAATCGCGCACCCCAGGGCGAGTCGCTGGCGCCAGCCGCCCGGCAGGTCGCGCGTGAACGTTCGCTCGCGGCCCTCGAGCCCGGCCATCTCGAGCACGAATCGCCGCCGCCGGGCGAATCGCTCGCCGTCGAGCCCGTATACGCCGCCGTAGAACCGGATGTTCTGATCGACCGTCAGCGCCTCGTACAGGGAGAACTTCTGCGACATGTACCCTATGCGGGACTTCACGCCCTCCGGATCGCGGCCGACGTCCACGCCGCCGACGATGGCCGTTCCGCTCGTGGGGCGGAGCAACCCGCAGAGCATCCGGATGGTCGTCGACTTCCCTGCCCCGTTGGCGCCGAGGAACCCGAAGACTTCTCCCTCCGCGACCTCGAAGCTGACGTCGTCGACCGCGACGAAGTCGCCGAACCGGCGGGTCAGCGAGCGGACCGCGATGGCTGCCGGCATCACCGTCCGACGGCGCGGTCGAGCCGCGCGAGCGCGAGCCGGATCTCCGCCAGGGCGCGCGTGCGATCGAGCTCGGCCTGGAGGAGCGCGACCTGCGCGTCGAGCAGATCCGTCGTGGTCGCGACGCCTGCCGTGAACCGTTCCTGCACGACGCGCCGTGCTTCGGTTGCGCTCACGACCTCCTGCCGCGCCGTCTCGAGCTGCGCCCGCGCCGCCGACAGGTCCAGCGTGCGTTGCCGCACTTCGAGGGTCAGCTGCGAATCGAACTCCGCGAGCCGCTCACGGATGACGGTTGTCGTCGCTCGCGCTTCGGCCAGCTCCCACCGGGTCCGGCCGCCGTCCCAGGCCGACCACGACAGGTTGACGCCGATGTCCCACGAGGACTGCCACGCGTCCTCCCGGGGGAAGATCTTCGGGTTCGGCCGCGCATAGTCCGCGCCCGACAGGAACGAGATGATCGGGCGGCGGCCCGCCGCAGCCGCCGTTTCGCGCTCGACCGCGGCTTCGATACGCGTGGAGATGGCGGCCCGGTCGTCGCGCCGCCGGCGTGCCTCTCCCACGAGCGTCCCGACCGCGCCTTGCTCCGCGGCGACCGGAGCTGCCTCTTCGAGCGCGGCGTCGAGGACGATCGGCGCACCGTCGGGTGCGCCGATCAGGCGGGCGAGATCCGCCTCCGCCACCGAGGCGGTGTTCCTCGCTTCGATGAACAGGAACTGCTGGCGCGCGCGCTGGGCCTCCACGGTCGAGACGTCGTTGGGCGGCACGAACCCGGCGTCGAACCGGCTCTTCACGTCGGCGAGCTGGGCGTCCACGCGCTTGACGGCTTCGCCGACCACGCGCTCCGACTCACGGGCCGTCACGAGAGCCCAGAACGCTCGTGTGACCTCGAGGCGGAGGTCGGCGCGCGCCGACGCGAGCTCATGTCCGGATGCGGTCGCTTCCGCGCGGGCTGCGCGCTCGAGCGCCTGGAGGCGTCCGCCAGTGTAGATGGGCCACTGCAGCTCCACGCGAGAGCGGTAGTTGTCGGGCACGTCGGGGTAGACGATCTCGAATCCGTGGTCGCTGGGAAACCCGAACTCCTCGACGTGGTTCGTTCGCTGATAGCCGAGCTGCGCGGAGACCGTGGGCTTCTGCGCCGCGCCGGCCTGACCGGCGACCGCGTCCGCGGCGGACCGTCGGGCCGCGAGCTCTCCCAACCGGTGGCTGACCGAGGTCGCCCGCGCAATCGCCTCCTCGAGCGTGAGCCGCGGAGGCAGTGGATCAGGCGGCGGCGAAGACTGCGCATGAACGGCAGCCGCGACGAAGACGAGCGAGGAGGCGAGCACGAATCGAGTCATGGCGCAGTCCGCGAATGATCGGCGGCCGCGGGCGGATGCGCCGTGAGCCGCGCGATGAACACGTCTTCGAGCGACGGCGGCACTTCACGCGCCGCCCGTGCGGGGACGCCGGAGTCCTGCAGCGCCCGCGCGACACGGTCCGAGAGGCCGGGACTCGTGTCGGAGGCAAAGCGGACGTGCATGCGCTCTCCGAAGGTCTGCACGTCGGCGACCCCATCGATCCGGCCGGCGATCGCGGCGGCCTTGTCCTGATCGCTCGGGATGATCTCGACGATGCGCCCCGGGAGCGACGCGCGGAGTCGGTCCGGCGTGTCGAGCGCGAGGAGGCGTCCCTCGTGGAGCAGCGCGACGGTTGCGCATCGCTCCGCCTCGTCGAGATAGGGCGTGCTCACGAGGATCGTGATCCCCATCTGCAGGAATTCGGAAAGCAGCTTCCAGAATTCCCGCCGCGAAATCGGATCGACCCCCGTCGTGGGCTCGTCGAGCAGGATGACCCTGGGCTCGTGGACGAGCGTGCAGGCGAGCGCGAGCTTCTGCTTCATGCCGCCGGACAGACGATCGGCGAGCCGCGCTCGGAACGGCGTGAGCTGCGTGAGCTCGAGGAGCCGGTCGCGCCGCGCCTGGTACCCGCGAAGCCCGCGGATCTCCGCGAAGAACGCGATGTTCTCGTCGATGCTCAGGTCGCCGTACAGGCTGAATCGCTGGGACAGGTAGCCCACCGACCGCGTGATCTCGCGGTGGTCCCGCACGGGGTCGTGCCCGAGGACGCGGACCCGCCCCTCCTCCGCGTGGAGCAGGCCGCAGAGCAGGCGAATCGTGGTCGTCTTCCCGGCGCCGTCCGGACCGATCAACCCGAACATCTGGCCGGCCGGCACCTCGAAGCTGAGGCCCTCGAGCGCACGAACCGCGCCGTAGCGCTTGTGCACGCGATCGAAGGCGATGGCCGGTTCGTGCATGACGTTACTGCTGCGCGAGCGGCAGCTCGGCTTCGACGGGCATACCCTGCTTGAGCAGCCCCTTCGTGTTGTCGACCGTGACCTTCACCCGATAGACGAGGCGCGAACGCTCCTCGGCGGTCTGGACGTTGCGCGGCGTGAACTCCGCCTTCGGCGAGATGAACGTCACCGTGCCGGGGACGCCCGGTCCTCCCGCGTCGGTGTAGAGCGTGGCCGGCTGGCCGAGGCGGAGGCGCGGCACCGCGGGCTCGTCGACGAACACGTCGGCCCACGCGTGGTCGAGATCCGTGATCACCACGAGCGGCGTGCGCGGCGCGAGGAGCTCGCCGCGATCCGCGAGCTTCTCCGTGACGACACCAGATACCGGCGCGGTCACCGACGCGTCCGCGATCTGTTTGTCCAGGGTCGCGAGCTGCGCATCCACCGCGGCGAGACGAGCCTCGGCCGCCTGGATCTCCTGCGGCCGCGCACCGGCCTCCACGCGTGCACGCGTCTCCTTGCTGGCTTGCGCATGCTCGCGGGCCGCCGCGAGCCGCGCCCTGGCGACGTTCCGCCGTGCCAGGGCATCGTCGCGCTGCTTGCGCGACCCCGCGTTCGAGCGCAGGAGCGCCTCGTACCGCTCGAGATCCGCCTCCGCGGAGACGAGATCCGCCTCGGCCGATGCGACCTCCGCCATGGATGCCTCGTATTGTGCGGCGGCCTGGCGCACGTCCTCCGCGCGTGAGCCTGCACGCAGCAGCCGGACCTGTGCGTCGGCCTGTGCGCGGTCGGCACGCACCCGCGTCATCGCCAGCTCCGTGTCGCGCGTGTCGAGCCTGGCGATGAGGTCGCCGGCCTCGACGCGGTCTCCTTCGTCGACCCGCAACTCCACCAGGCGTCCGCCAACCTCCGGCGAGACCTGGACGTCGGTGGCTTCGACGTGTCCCGACACACGCACGCGGTCGGTCGGGGCCGGGGCCCGGCAGCCCGCAACAGCACATGCGAGAGCGACGGCGGGAAGGACGGAGAGGCGCGCGTCACGCATGGGTCGACTCCTCGGCGCGGGCGCCGAGCGCCCGGCGGAGCAGGGTGTTCATGTAGGCCAGGAACGGCTCGGGGCCGATCGGCACGTCGCGGGGTCCGCCCGGGATTCGGAGTTGGCGCACGCGCAGGCGGATCGGCTCGTTTGCCTGGTACAGCATCGCGGACCCGAGCATCACGAAATGCGTCATGAGCGGGTGCACGGCGCGCAGGTCGCCGGCCGCTTCGCCGCGCTCGAGAATCCCATGCACGACCTGGAAGAGCCGAATCATCTTCACCATGGCGTCGGCGTCGAGGTGCCGTCCGCCCGCGGCGATCTCGCGCAACATGATCGGCACGATGTGCGGGCGGGCGGTCGTGGTCTCGAGCACGGCTCGGAGATATGCGTCGAGCTGGGCGAAGGCGGGAACCGCCGGATCGACTGCGGCGGCCGCGGCCTGGGCGATGGCGTCGAACTCCTCCGCGAGCACCGCGCGATAGACGGCGAGCTTGCTCCCGAAGTGGTAATAGACCATCGCCTTGTTCACGCGGGCCCGCGCGGCCACCCGGTCCACGCCGGCGCCGGCGAAGCCGCGGGCGGCGAACTCCGTCCGGGCGGCGTCGAGGATGGCGCGGCGGGAATCGCGCGGTTTCGAACGCCGGGGACGCCGTTCCATAACTAACCAGTTAGTTAACATGGAACCCCGGACGAGCACAAGTCGGGTCCGTGGCGCAGGAGCGCACGCTGCCGGTGCGGGCCTGGGGCTGCCGATGCAGGGGACGGCGTTCCGCGACCGGCACGTCGAGGCGCCGGCGCGTGTCATAGTCCTTGCCGTGCGGATCGTGATCGCGGGCGGAACCGGCTTTCTCGGACGCGCACTGGCGCCCGCGCTCACCACGGCCGGCCACGACGTCATCGTCCTCACGAGACAGGACCCCGCCGGTCCTGGCCGGGTGACGTGGACGCCGGACGGTACGTCCGGCGCCTGGGCGACCGCGCTCGACGGCGCCGACGCCGTGGTGAACCTCACGGGCGAGTCGATCGCAGGTGCCCGCTGGACCCAACGGCGCAAGCGGGTGCTTCTCGACAGCCGCGTGCGGCCGACACAGAGCCTCGCGGCCGCCGTGTCCTCACTGCTGCGGCCACCAGCGCTGGTCGTCCAGGGCTCCGCGGTCGGCTACTACGGGGCGAGGGGCGACGAACCGATCACCGAGTCCTCCGGTCCTGGACACGACTTCCTGGCGAAGACGTCGATCGCATGGGAAACGTCTGCCGCGGCGTTCGCACGCAGCGGCATCCGGGTTGTGGTCGTCAGGACCGGTCTCGTGCTGGCGGCCGACGGCGGCGTGCTGCACCGCATGCTCCCGCCGTTCCGCTTCGGCGCAGGGGGACCGTTCGGCGACGGGCGCGCGATGATGCCGTGGATCCACCGCGCGGACTGGGTGCGGATGATCGCGTGGATCCTGGCGCTGGCCGACGCAACGGGTCCCTTCAACGCGTCGGCACCCGAACCGGTCAGCAACGAGAGATTCGCCGCGACGCTCGCCCGCGTGCTCCACAGGCCGGCGGTCGTGCGCGTCCCGGCGTTCGCGCTCCGGTTGGTGCTCGGCGAACTGGCCGACGCCGTGCTGACGGGGCAGGCGGCGGTGCCGGCGCGGGCGCTGGCGCTCGGCTTCCGCTTCAGCTTTCCGTCGCTGGAGCCGGCGCTCGTCGATCTGCTGCGGCGCTGACGACGCGGGATCGCCGCGTACGGAGAGCGTCGATGAGCAGCTTGAGGCCGAGGAGCGGCGACCGGGCGAGCACGGCACGGCGGGCCGCCGGGTAGGACACCTCTCCCATCGCATAGCGCACGAGCAGATCGGCGACCTGCGGGACGCGTCGCGCCGCACCGACGAGCCCGTCAATGCGGGACGGCGTCGTGAGCAGGTGCCGCTGCACGAGCACCGCGTCGCGCAACTCCGCCCCTATCTCCCGCCGCCACGAACGCTCGTACGCGGCCGTGGCCCCGGTCGCGGCTGCGCGTCCCGCCAGGTCGCCCGAAACCATCGCGTAGAAGATGCCCTCCGCCGTAATGCCGTTGACGAACCCGCCTGCGTCGCCCGCGAGCATCACGCGCCGGCTCGCGGTTCGCGGGAGCGGTCCGCCAACGGGGATCATGAACGGCGTGAAGTGACGCCGGCTCGACTCTCCCGCCAGCACGCCACGGCGCTTCAGCTCCGCAGTGAACGCGCGTTGCAGATCCCACGGATGCGCATCGACATGCGTGCGGTAGTAGTCCAGGACGTAGCCGATCCCCACGTTGACGTGGTCCGCCTTCGGAAACACGTAGGCATAGCCTTCGGATCCGCCGTACCCGTATGCCACCCAGAGCGTCTGGTCGTCGAGGCTCTTCAGTCCGTCTCTCGGTGTCTCTTCCATCATGTCGAGGGCGACGTCGGTCGGCCGCCACCCGGGGTTCATGCGAAGCCGACGCGCGACGATGCTGTTGACACCGTCCGCGGCGATGACGAGCGGGGCTTCGAATTCGCGACCGTCGCGTGTTTTCAGCGACACGCGATGTTCCGTCTCGTGTGCTCCCGCGACCTCGACGCCCTCCAGCACCTCGGCGCCGGCCTCCCGCGCCAGCGCGAGCAGCAGCGCGTCGAACTCGACGCGCCGAATCATGAGCGCCGCGGGCGCGTGCGAGGTGAGCGTCAGCCCGTCGCCGGATGGTGCCTCGAGGTACAGCCGGGATAGACGATGAGTTCGAATGCGCTCGAGGGCGGGGTCCAAGTACGGGAATCGCACGAGCGCCCGCATCGAGACGGCGCCGCCGCACGGCTTGTTGCGCGGAAACCGCGCCCTGTCGAGCAGCACGACCCGCTTGCCGGCTTCCGCCAGCGTGCGCGCGGCCGTTGCGCCGGCCGGCCCGCCGCCGACCACGATCACGTCTGGCATCGTCGTTCCCGGCGTCTCCCCCTCAGCTCAGCGTGAGGCCGCGGTTTCAGTACGGCCGAGCGAGACGATGTTTGCGAGCAACCGGTATGCCCCCTCGGTGCCCGCGGGGAGCTGACGCCACAGGCCGAGGCCGAGGTACACCCAGCGGCCCTTGCCGACGCGGGCCTCCACGAGTGCGCCGCGCTTGGGGCCGGGGTTGAACTCGAAGGGGTCGGTGAGCTCCACGAGATCGACGTAGCGCGGATCACGAGCGCCGAGGAAATACAGGCCGCGCTCCTGCACCCAGCCGTCCCACGTGCGTGCGTCTATCCGGTTCGGTGCGTTGAACACAGGGTGATCGGGCACGAGCACCGTCACGGGCGAGTGCTCGTCGGTCACGCGATCGTTGCCGACCTTCGCGGGGAACGGACCGTACTGCGCCTGGTTGAACTCGTACTTGTTGTACTGCACGACGACGGTGCCGCCGGCCTCCGCGTACTCGATCAGCCGGTGGTTGTAGGCGCGGAGGTCGCGGCGGCGCTCGTAGGCGCGGACCCCGGTCACGATGGCGTCGAACCGCGAGAGGTCACCCGACGCGAGCGCGGCCTCGTCGAGCGGCACCACGCGGGCACCGAGCTGCTCGAGCGCGGGAGGCACCTGGTCGCCGACCCCCATGACGTACCCGACCGACAGTGAGTCGGGCAGCGCGACGTCGATCACCGCGAGCGTCGTCACGGCCGGCTCGTACACGTGGCGTCTTTCGATGTGCGGATACTCGACCGACTGGTAACCGCGGTCGAACCTGCGGCCGTCCGCCTGCGCCACGGCGCGGATCTCCCAGCGCCCGGTCGCGACCGCCGCGGGCGCCGTGACGGCGAAGCTCACGGTGTCCGCCTCGTCTGCGCGGGTGAAGGTCACGTGACGCGAGGCGGGGGTCACGGTCCAGCCATCCGGCGCTTCGAGCCGTACGTCGGTCTCGAGCACTCCAGTCGTGTTGTTCGTCACGGTGACGGCGATTTGACGCGACGCGTCGGCCAACCCGCCGCCGCGCGGGATGGTCCCGGTTGGCACGCGACGCTGGGGCGCGTGCGGGAGGATCGCGATGGCAGGCGAGGTCCGCAAGGTGACGTGCGGGACCACGTGCAGCGTCATGCGCTTCTCGCCGCTGAAGATGTTGCCTTCGTACCGGTACTGGGCAGGAATCGTGGCGTGCACCTCGGCGCCGCCGAAGTCGAGCGTGAAGGTCACCGTGAAGGGCGTCGGACGGAACGGGAGACCGAACGGCGCGTCGGCGTCAATCGTGTAGCGCCCCGCCTCGCCCGCCCGATGCCAGTAAGGCTCGGTGACCCGCGCATCGGCCGGCACGGTCGCGGTGCCTTCGCACTTCACAATCTGGCCGGGCGCGGCGTTGCCGGGCGACGTGCACCCCAGGTCGCGCTCGCCGAATCCGCCGAGCAGTCCGAGGCTCGACACCCGCACGGCATGCCCGCCACGGTTTGCAAGTACCAGCGACAGCTTCACGCTCTCCCCGGGCACGACGACGCCATCGTCGGCGAGCGCTTCGAGCCGCAGTCCCTGCGCGAGAACGAGCGCCTGCTCGAACTTGTGCTCCGTCTGATGGAGCCGGAACGCGATCTCGTACGCCGCGCCGGGCGGAAGATCGGCCGCTGAATGATCCAGGTACGCGAGCAGCCCGCGTGTGGCGATCAGCCCGCGCGCGAGGTCAGGCACCGTGGCATCGGGTCCGCCCGCCCGGAGGTGTTCGTCGGCAGCACGAACGGAGCCGGCGATGTCGCCGAGACCTTTGGCCAGCGGCGCCGGGGGCTGCGCGCCCGCAAACGCCCCGAGTCCGCCGAGCGACAGATCGAGGCCCTCGGTGAGCGTCTGCTCGTCGCGATCCGCGCCGCCCGGCAACACGGTCGCGACCAGCTGGTACTTGACCACGAATGGACCCGGAAGCGGCAGCAGCTGCCCCATGCCCTGACACTTGTGCATCGCGCGTCCTTCGGCGCCGATTTCGCTGTACGTGCGTCCGAGGAGCGGGTCGTACACCGTGCTGTCGACGGACACGAGCTTCGTGCCCGCCGGAGGCTCCGGTTCGTTGCCGAAGAAGGAATACGCGCGGACCTTGTAGATCTTCCGCGGCTGCCAGGCGTGGAGACCTCCCGCGATCTGATCCGGGTACTTCGTCGGATCGCCGGCGAGCGCGTACGCCTCCGCCGCGAGCCGCGCCGAGGCCTGGTGATGCTGCCCGCCGCCGGCGCCGTCCGGACGCATCGTCAGGACGAGATCGGGCCGCGTCATGCGCATGAGCCGCACGAAGTCGCCGATCGTTTCGGTGCGGTTCCACTTCTCGTAGGTCTCCTCGATCGAGAACGAGAACCCGAAGTCCACCGCGCGCCCAAAAAGCTGTTCCGCGCCGTCGTATCGGTGCGCGGCCAGCAGCTCCTCGGTCCGGAGCACGCCGAGCGCTTCGAAGAGCTCCGGGCCGATTTCGTTCTGCCCTCCGTTGCCGCGCGTGGCCGTGGCGACAATTACTCGCAGCCCCTGACCATGGCTCTGCATCGCCAGGAGCCCATTGTTTTCGTCGTCCGGATGCGCCGTCGCGTGCATGACGGTCCCGACCGTTGCCAGCTTGCGGAGCATCAGCGTGAGGCCAACCTGGCCCTGGGCATCGGCCGGGCCGGCGGCACGGAAGACCGCGGATGACGCGGAAATGAGGGCGGTTGAAAACAGAAGGGCGCGGAGCGCAGCACGCATTGGGACTTCGCCTGGAGTGTGTGCTTATGGTGCCACACCGGGTGGTCCCGACACCTAGCGGCCTAGCGAGCGAAACGCGCGAAGCCGAACGGGTCGTCGTCCCTGTCCGCCTGCCCCGTGTAATGGCGCAGCAGGATGCGGCTCGCGAGGAAGGCCGAGGCCACATTCGTCCCGAGTCCCCACGCGAAGAGGTGACGGGGGTAATTCCTGTGCGGGCCGATGAACGGCAGCCCGTCCACCGCCCGGCTGTATCGCACGCTCCAGCCGAAAGCGGGCGGCAGGCCTGAGATGGCCTCGATCACGAGCGACAGCTCGTACATGAGCTGGCCGGTTCGCTGCACGACGGCCTTGTCTCGCGCGCGGTCTGGCGCCCGGGACTGATCCGCGCCGGTCCAGAGCAGGCGATCGTCGGCGAGCCACGTGAGGCGATGGGCGGCAGGCGTACGGTCCTGGACGATCGCGCCGTGATCGGCGGCGGCCTTGCGCACGGCCGCTGGCAGGGGGGACGTCAGCACGGCGTAGCCGTCGAGTAACGCGAAATGGCGCTTCAGGGCGCCAAACGGGGCGACTGGCTCACCGGTCGCCACCACGACGGTCTCCGCGTTCACCACCGCCTTGCCTGAGACGATGCGGACGCCGTCACGCTGAGGCTCGATCGCGTGGACGGGGCTTCGCTCGAACATCGCGGCGCCGCGGGCGGCTGCCGCACGCGCAAACCCGAGGCAGATGCGCAGCGGATCGAGATGCGCATGACCGTGAGTGCGAAGGGCGCCATCGCCGCCAACGCCCAGGCGTGTGAGCGCCTGGCCCGTCAGCCAGGATGCCTCGAGGCCCGCCGCCTTGCGCGCCTGCTGCTCGCGCCGCAGCCGCTTGAGCTGTTCGGGTCCTCGCGCCCAGAGGACCGCGTCGAGCGGGCTCAGCCCGCACCGGATCTTGAGCCGCCGAACGGCCGCCTGCAGGTCCAGGGACGCCCGGCGCGTCGACTGCCAGACCGCACGCGCCGCACGACGTCCCAGCTGGGCCTCGTGATCGAGGAAGTCACCGGAGGGATCCGCCAACACATGGCCGGCGCAGGCGCCGGTTCCTCCCGTGCCGAGCCGCGAGGCCTCGACGAGCGCCACCCGAATCCCGGCGGCCGCGAACGCGTACGCCGTCGCCGTGCCGGTTAACCCCCCGCCGACCACGACGACCGGCACGTTCGCCGTCCCGGTCAGACGCGGGTAGGATGGGCGGGCCGAGGCGGGAAGCGCATCGATCCAGGGGGAGATGTCGTACCGGGGACGTTGGGGCACGGCACGCGCATTCTCACGGATTGCTCAGGTTTCTACAAGATCAGCCTACGCAAGCGCCTGCCGTGCTTCGAGGGCCGTGCGGAGCGCCGTCGCGACATCGGGACCCAGGGCAGTGATGTGGCCCATTTTCCGGGCCGGACGTGCCTCGGTCTTCCCGTACAGGTGCAGCTTGACCCCCGGCACCAGGCACGCCGCGGCCCAATCCGGAGTGCGATCCTCCCAGAGATCGCCGAGCAGGTTCACCATCGCCGCCGGACGCAAGAGCTCCAGCGATCCGGGCGGAAGCCCGCAGATCGCTCGAAGCTGCTGCTCGAACTGGCTCGTGAGGCACGCGTCGATCGTCAGGTGGCCGGAGTTGTGCGGTCGCGGCGCGAGTTCGTTGATGAGCAGCTCGCCCTCACGCGTGAGGAAGAACTCGACGCAGAGAACGCCCACGAGATCGAGCGTCTCGGCCAGGCTGCTCACGATCTCCACCGCCCGCCGCTCGACTCGCGGGTCCACCCGGGCCGGGTAGGTCGAGGTGTCCAAGATGTGCCGGTCGTGCGTGTTCTCGATGAGGCCGTAAGTGGCCGTCCAGCCCGGCGTGCCACGGGCAACGATCATCGATACCTCGCGATCGAAGTCGATGAACCGCTCCAGGACGGCCTCCTGCCGTCCGAGGCCGATCCAGGCAGCCTCCGCCTCCTCGAGCGATCGCACGCGGACCTGTCCTTTGCCGTCGTAGCCGAAGCTCGCCGTCTTCAGGACCGCATTCGTTCCCACGAGCGCGACGCCGGACGTAAGGTCCTGTCTCGTTCGAATCCACGCGAACGGCGTGACGGGGAATCCGTGGTCCGCCAGATATCCCTTCTCTCGCGCGCGCTGCTGCGTGATGTGGAGGATGTGGCCGCTCGGCCGCACGGGCGCGTGCTGCGCCGCGGCGTCGGCGGTGCCGGCCGGCACGTTCTCGAACTCGAAGGTGACGACGTCCACGTGCCGAGCGAACGCGGCCACGGCGTCGAGGTCCTCGTACGCCGCGGTGACCTCCAGGTCCGCCACCTGGCCGGTCGGCGTGTCGTCGTCGGGCGACAGCGTGTGCACGCGGTAGCCCATGCGGCGAGCCGCCATCGCGAACATGCGTCCGAGCTGACCGCTGCCGAGCACGCCGAGCGTGGCCCCCGGCAGGATCGGTTCGATCACGACAGCGTATCCTCGCGGACCGATCGCTCCTGTTCGGCCCGGAACGCGCGGAGCCGCTCGCGCAACGCCGGGTCACGCGTGGCGAGCACCGCGATGGCCAGGAGCGCCGCGTTTGCGGCCCCGGCCTTTCCGATGGCGAGCGTGCCCACGGGCACTCCGCGCGGCATCTGCACGATGGACAGCAGCGAGTCCACGCCCTTGAGCGTGTGACTTTCGATCGGCACACCGAGCACGGGGAGGGTCGTGTGCGCCGCCACCATGCCGGGCAGGTGCGCGGCGCCCCCGGCGGCGGCGATGATCACCTGGATCCCTCGCGCCTCGGCCGCCAGCGCGTACTCGGCCATATAGGTGGGGGTGCGGTGTGCCGAGACGATCCGGCACTCGTGGGGCACGCCGAAGCTGGCAAGCACCTCGTCGGCGTGCCGCATCGTCTCCCAATCCGACTTGCTGCCCATGATGACGGCCACGAGCGGCGCCTCAGCCATGGGCCGGTATTTTACCCTCCGACTCGGGTGTGTGCGCTCGCGGCTATCGGACTCCCCGCTGGTCGAGGCCGTCGCCAAGAGGGAGCGCCGGGGCGTCCGGCGGCCGTGCGGGCGCACTCGTGAGCAGAGACACCCCGATCGCGCCGCCGATGAGCAGCGCCACGACCGCGAGCGAGACAGCGATCGGGATCGGATAGATATCCGCCACGAGCATCTTCGTGCCGACGAACGCGAGCACGAGCGCAAGGCCCGTCTTGAGATGGATGAACCGGTGCATGACGCCCGCGAGCAGGAAGAACATCGCGCGCAACCCGAGGATCGCGAAGATGTTCGACGTGAAGACGATGAAGGGGTCTCGCGTCACGGCGAACACGGCGGGAATCGAATCGACCGCGAACACGAGGTCCGTGAGCTCGATGGCGACGAGCACGAAAACGAGGGGTGTCGCGAGCCACCGTCCGTGCTCCTTCACCCAGAACCGCCCACCCCGGTAGTCAGGAACCGACGGCACGACGCGCGCGAACCAGCGGAGGACCGGGTTCCTCTCCGGACGGACTTCCTCCGCCCCGGCCCGCAACATGCGGAGGCCGGTAACGAGGAGCAGCGCGCCGAACAGGTACATCACCCAGTGGAACGCGGAGAGCAGCGCCGCCCCGATGACGATGAAGAGGGCCCGCATGACGAGCGCGCCGACGATCCCCCAGAAGAGCACGCGGTGCAGCAGCGCCGCCGGCACACCGAACGACGAGAACAGAACGAGGAAGACAAAGACGTTGTCGACGGAGAGCGCCTTTTCGATCAGGTAGCCGGCGAGGAATTCGAGCGCGCGATCCGGACCGAACCACCAGTAGACGCCGGCATTGAAGACCATCGCGAGCGCCACCCACACGACGCTCCAGCCGAGCGCCTCGCGGAACGACACCACGTGGGCGTGGCGATGGAACACGCCCAGGTCGAGGGCGAGCAGCGCGAGGATCGCTGACACGAAGCCGATCCAGAGCGCCGGCGTGCCGATGGTGTCGAGAGGCATTGGGGGTGTGGCATCGCCGGGAGGGGACCCTGGGGGCGCCCTCCCGGCGGTTCATCCACGTATTCGTCTCACGCAGCCGAACGCAGCGCGCGGGCGAGCGCGCGAAGACGACGGACGCGCTCTTCCATCGGCGGGTGCGTGGAGAACAGGTTCATCAATCCCCCCACCCCGGCGAACGGGTTCACGATGAAGAGGCTCGCCGTCGCCGGCTGGACGGACGCCGGCACGTGCGCAACTCCCGCGGACAGCGCTTCAAGGGCGGTCGCGAGCGCGTCCGGGTCGCCGGCGAGACGCGCGCCGGTCTCGTCGGCCAGGTACTCGCGGGACCGCGAGATGGCGAGTTGCACGATGGCCGCCGCGATCGGCGCGATCAGCGCCATGGCGAGCGACCCCGCGGCCGAGCCGCGGTCCTCGTCCTGGTGACCGTAGCCCCCGAAGATGGTCGCGAACTGGATGGCGTTGGCGACGTAGGTCACGATCGAGGCGAGCGACGCCGCGATGGTCGAGACGAGGATGTCGCGGTTCCTGATGTGCGCGATCTCGTGAGCGAGCACGCCCTTGAGCTCGCGCGCGGGCAGCAGGCGGAGGATCCCGGTCGTCACCGCCACGACCCCGTGCGCCGGGTTCCGCCCTGTCGCGAACGCGTTCGGAGACGGATCGTCGATGAGGAACACGCGGGGCGCGGGAATGCCGGCCCGCGCGGCGAGCTCCTCGGTCATCGCGTGGAGGCCGGGCGCCTCCTCGCGGGTGACCGGCCGGGCGCCGTTCATGCGGAGCACCAGCCGGTCGGAGAAGAAATACGCGCCCACGTTCATCGCGAGCGCGAGCACGAGCCACACGGCCAACGAGCCCGGCGCGAGCGCTCCTCCGATCCCGACGACGAGCGCCGAAAGGACGCCGAGCAGCAGTACGGTCTTCACCTGGTTCATCATCACGTGCCTCTGACTGTCCTGACTCTCCGACTGTACGGCCCGCTCAACGATTCGACAAATAGAATGTTCGAATTTGATTCTTCGGAATGACCGATGTATCGTCCGCCCCATGGAATGGCTGAACTATCACCACCTGCTGTACTTCTGGACGGTGGTCCACGAAGGAAGCGTCGCCAGGGCGGCCGAAGAGCTGCGCCTGGCCCAGCCGACCGTGAGCGGCCAGATCCGGGCACTCGAAGAGGCGCTCGGCGAAAAGCTGTTCACGAGATCAGGACGCCATCTCGTCCCGACCGACGTCGGACGCGTGGTGTACCGGTATGCGGACGAGATCTTCGCGCTCGGCCGCGAGCTGATGGACACGCTGCGGGACCGCCCGACGGGCCGGCCCGTCCGGCTCGTCGTCGGCGTCGCGGATGCGCTTAGCAAGTTGATCGCGTATCGCCTCATCGCGCCGGCCCTCGCTCTGGAACCGTCGGTGCAGGTCGTGTGCCGGGAAGATCGGCCCGATCGGCTGCTCGCCGAGCTGGCGGTGCACGGCGTGGACCTGGTGCTGTCGGACTCGCCCATCCCCTCAACGGTGCGCGTACGGGCCTTCAGTCACCTGCTCGGCGAATGCGGGGTCACCGTCTTCGCGGCTCCGGCTCAGGCGGCCCCACTGCGACGACGGTTCCCGGCGTCGCTCAGCGGCACGCCGTTCCTCCTACCGTCCGACGGCACCGCGCTTCGTCGCGCGCTCGATTCGTGGTTCGAGGTTCAGGGGATCCGCGTCACGGTGGCCGGCGAGTTCGACGACCCGGCCCTCATGATGACCTTCGGGCAGACGGGGACTGGCGCCTTCGCGGCGCCGAGCGTCATCGAGCGCGAGGTGCGCGCGATGTACGGCGTCCGCGTCGTAGGGCGGATCGACGACGTCCGCGAGCGCTTCTACGCCATCAGCGCCGAGCGGCGCATCAAGCACCCGGCCGTCGCCGCGATTTCAGAGCAGGCGCGCACGCGGCTCTTCACCGAGTAACTCCCAACGCCCAAAAACACCCACTGCCAAGGCGCAAGGCGCTCGGAGAACGGGAGTGGGAGGTGAGCGGTTGACGCTTCTGTGAGCGTCGGACGTCAGCTCTAGGGAAACCTGAAAGGAATCTCTGCCGTGTCGGGCGGCAAACGCCAGTGGTCGGGGTCGCTGTACGTGTACGCCTTGTCGACGACGTTGACGACGCGGGCAGGCGCCGTGCCGAGCGCCTGGACGCCGTGCCACACGCGCGGCGGCACCACGATCAGCGCCGGCCGGAGCGCGCCTACTTTGAACTCGCTCACCACGCCACGGGTGGGCGAGTCGGGGCGGCTGTCGTAGAGCACGATTCGCGCGGTGCCGTCGGTGACGAACAGGCGATCGCGCGTCTCGCCGTGCGCGTGCCACGCGCTCACGGCACCCGGCATCAGGACGAGCTCGAACACCTGGTCCACCGTCGCCGTATCCAGGTCCCAGTCGGCCCGGTAGATCTCTGTCAGATGACCCGACGCCCCGATCACGTGCCGTACCTCGCGCACGTGCACCCCGTCGATCTCGTGGCGGGTGGTGGAGTCCCACTCTGCGGTCATGGACTGCTCGTCCTTGACCGCGCCGGGCAGCAACCAGAATTGGCTCATGGGCGTGTTCCGAAAGCTGGCGCGAGGCCGCGTGTACGCCTGAGGCTCCTGATGAACCCGCCGCGGCGGCCATAGCGCGCAGCGCTGAAAACGACGACCGGGGGGACGCCGGCGGCGACCGCCGCGCGTGCGGCGGCGGCTTTGAGGGCGCGTGCGCCGAGCCGGACTGGCTGGAGATACGTCGCCATCGGCGACGACGCGAGCGCGATCTCCGTCAAGAGCCGCTCGCGGCACGCGGCCTGCTGCGTCATCGCCTCTCGCATCGCGGTGTGCGGCGCCTCTTCCCTGTCGAGGTACGACCGCTGCCGGCCGCCCGAGGTGATCTGGACGGCCGTCAGGCGGCTGACCGGTTGCAGCCGGGCGCCGGCCCTATGTGCGCGACGGAGCCAGTCCTGAGACGGCGCATCGTACAGGTCCGCGGCCGACCTCCAGGGACCGACTCGCGCGGCCAGTTCACGAGTGAGCAGCCAGGTCGAGGCCGGCACGACGTGCCAGAACTCGTAGCGGCCGCCGGGTGAATTTCCCCAGAGATGCGTCCGTCCCTCCGGATCGACGCGTGCGCTCATCGAGTACGCGAGGTCCGCCCCCGCCTCGTCGACGGCGCGCGTGAGGGTTTCGAGGTGGTCGGGAAACCAGAGATCGTCGTGATTCAGGAACGCAATCCGGTCGGCCGTCGCCGCGGCCACGCCGGCGTTGTTCGGAACGGACTGCTCGCCGTGGTTCCTCGGCAGGGCGATGTATCGCAGGCGGGGATCGGCAAACGCGCGGACGACCGGCTCGGTGTCGTCGGTGCATCCGTCCCCGACGATGATCAGTTCCCAGTCGGCACACGTCTGCCAGCGCACCGTCTCGATCGCGTGGCGCAGGACGTTGCTGCGGTTGTACGTAGCCGTGACGATGGAGATGCGCGGCATCACCTGATCTCCACGTGGTGCGACGTTTTGAAGTGCCGGGCCCGAGCGCCGCTGATTATACGGCGCTCCGGCGCGCGCGTTCGAAGAAACTCACGGCGAGACCCGCGACGACGACTGCGACCACGCCGACCACGTTGTGCCACAGGAACGAGATGGAGGGATAGCGGACGGCCACGAACCCAACGGCGCTCATCCCCGCGATCAGCCCGACGAACGCACCGTTGGCGGTCGCGCGGGTGGTGCCGATCGCCAGCACGAACACACCGAGCAGCGATCCGTAGAAGAAGGAACCGAAACGGTTCACCACCTCGATGAGCGACCCGAGCGTCGTGGCGTACACGGCAACCCCGCAGGCCACCAGGCCCCACGCGCCCGTTGCCAGCCGGGACACGCGGAGATAGTGCGCATCCGGCGCCTCCGGCCGTACCAGCCGCCGGTAGATGTCGATGACCGACGACGTGGCGAGTGAGTTGAGCTCCGCGGCTATCGACGACATCGCGGCCGCGAAGATGGCGGCGATGATGAGACCCACCAGTCCGACGGGCATCTGGCTGATGACGAACGTCGGGAAGACATAGTTCACGTCGGTGTAGGTCTGGTCGTCGGTGACATCCTTCACGACCGACACGGCCTCGGCCCGCACGCGCCCGAGTTCCGCGTCTCGCATCCGGAAGGCCGCCATCGCGGCGCGGGCTCGATCGTCGTCGCCCGCCGCGCGAGCCGAGGTGACGGCGAGCGCCGCATGCTGCCGTGCCTCGAACGCCGCGTCGAAGCGGGACTGGAGCGACTCGTACTCGCCGCCGCGCGCACTCGCGCGCACACGCGCGTCGTGCTGCGGGTTGAAGAGCATGGGCGGCCGGCTGAAGAGATAGAAGCAGAAGACGAGCACGCCGGTGAGCAGGATCAGCGTCTGGAGCGGGATCTTCACGTAGGCGCTCATCATCAGCGAAGAGCGGCCTTCTTCGACCGATTTCGCCGTGAGATAGCGCTGCACCTGGCTCTGGTCGCACCCGAAGTACGACAGCATGAGGAACAGCCCGCCGATCAGCCCCGACCAGAACGTATACGTTTCGGTGAGCGACACGCGGAAGTCGAGCGCCTGCAGCCGGCCTGTGCTGCCGGCGATCGCCAGCGCGTCGGGCACCGAGACGCCGGAGGGAAGCCGCCACACGAGCACCGCGACGGCGGCGACCACCCCCGCCACGATCACCGCCATCTGCTTGACGTCGGTCCACGTCACGGCCTGCACGCCGCCGAAGATGGTGTACACCGCCGTCGGCAGTCCAATCGCCAGCACCGTCAGCGTGAGGTTCCAGTCGAGGACGATCGAGAGAATCACGGCGGGCGCCGCGATGATCACTCCGCACGACATCCCCCGCGAGAGCAGGAACAGGATGCTCGTGAGCGTGCGGGTCTTCAGGTCGAACCGGCGCTCGAGGTACTCGTACGCGGTGTACACGCCGGCGCGGTAGAAGAACGGCACCACCGTGACCGACAGGATGAGCATCGCCACCGGCAGGCCCAGGTAGAACTGCACGAACCTGAGACCGTCGCGATAGCCCTGGCCGGTGGTCCCGACGAGCGTGATGGCGGAGAGCTGCGTGGCCATGACCGACAGCCCGACGGCCCACCAGGGCAGGCTGCGGTTCGCGAGGAAATATCCTTCTACCTGGTCAGCCCCCTGCGTTCTCTTCAAGCCGTCGTACACGACCCAGAGGAGGTACGCGGCGACCACGGTCCAGTCCAGCCACCGCATGCGTCAGGCGCCGAACGCGCGTCCGACCCACCAGAGCGCAAGGATGCAGAGGACCTCGACCGCGATGACGAGGGCGGCGGTCGTGCGGAAGTCCGACGAGGCGTTCATCGAAGTACGATCGTATACGGGCATTGCGCGCCGACGCTCTCCATGTGGCGTGTGATGTGTGAGGCGTCTAGAGAGCGGCGCAGCGGGCGGCCAGCGTCTGCCGCGCCGCCGCCAGCGCGCTCCGACGCTCCGCCAGCCACTGCCTGTCCGCCTCGAGCTGCGCTGAGGAGGCGCGGACGGCACGCGCCGTTTCCTCGGGTGCCGGGCCGCCGGGCGTCTTGCGCACGCGGACGAAGTACCGAGGGCTGAGAATCTCGTGCAGCCGGTCGGCGGAATACGTCAGCGGCCGCCCGATCAGCTCGAACGACACCGCCGCCAGCGTCTCGGTCGGGTTCGCGTCCGGATGCTGCGCGCGCACCTTGAGCACCTGCGCCGTGATCGCGTGCGCGGTCTTGAAGGGCAGCTTGTGCTCCCGCACGAGCGTGTCGGCCAGCTCCGACGTGGTCGTGCCTCCCTCCCCGGCCTTCTCCTCGAGGCGTGCCGCGTCGAACGAGGCGCTCTGCATCACGGCGGCTACGAGGCGCACCGCACGCGTCGCATCGCGGAACATCGACCACACGAGCGGCTGCAGGTCGTCCTCGGTGTCGACGATGTCGCCGAAGGGCGTGTTGTGGATGGTGATGCCGATCGCGTGCGCCTGCCCGAACGCCTTGCTGGCAATCGCCCGCGCGTGCTCGATGGCGACAGGATTCCGCTTCTGCGGCATGAGGCTGCTCGACTGCACGAAGCCGTCGCCGAACCGCACGTAATTGACCTCGAGCGTCCCCCAGAGAAGCAGGTCCTGCACGAAGCGCCCGAGACCGGCCACGAGGGTTCCCGTCGCGTACGTGCTCTCGAGCAGGTAATCGACGGTCGCGATGCTGCCGTACGTATTGCCCGTCGGGCCGTCGAACCCGAGCAGCCGCCCCGTGAGCTCGCGATCACTTTCCAGCACATTGGGATCCTAAGCTTAGAATTCCACGTGGACAAGTTGTCGCG
>JADMIO010826396.1_pt1 | contig 40192 bp, 32 predicted proteins | sample 8958161 | NCBI WGS metagenome assembly JADMIO01 (sample SAMN16585339, study PRJNA669376) | soil metagenome | isolation source: Crop rotation soil | place: USA: Cullars Rotation, Alabama | collected 2011
CTTTCCCTTATCAAGCAGGATGAAAACCTCATCTACCGCCGCTGGGAAACCGAAGACGGAACGATGGAAGTATCATACTCCGATAAGTATACCAGGGTGTTTGTAAGGCTTGGGAAGAGATGATAATTGCAGATTTTATTTCAAAGCATCCATTGCTGCTCTGAGTTTCGGAGCCATTGAATGAATCTCCTTCATCGTTAGAAGAGAAATTTCTTTTTAGCCGCATCCATAATTTCCTTAACCCTAAATTCCGTGGTTTGCCTGCTGATCCACTGGTAACCATTTTCAAGTAGACGATCGTATTGACTATCGGATAACTTCTCAATCTGCTCTTGCAGATCGCGGGCAGAGGAATACATAATGGTATTGGTGCTATTCAATCCGTGAGGCGCGGAATATTTCGTTTTCTTATCGAGATCACGAAAGCACATCCCTGCACCATTAGCGGCAATTTCATAATGACGAAGGCAATCCCACCCTCCGCGCTTAGTAGTAATGCCAAATTTTGCCAGCTGTAAATTTTGGTAATATTCTTCTTCATTGTGAAAAGCCGCACCTCCTTTTGCTCCATCTGGCGCTAGAGAGCTTCGCCTGATCTCTTCATCGACTATATGCAGAGGCAGCAGAGTCTTCTTATCCGATCTTTGTATTCCGAATGTGATCTTCTCTTTCGGGATTGCAAAAGCAGTAGGTAAAATATTTTTTGGCGGAGAAAGATGAGTATAGATAAATTTCGGGGTTACTTTATGTGAATAATAATACCAAATTTTTTGATGGAGTTCGCGCTTGAAATAGAGGAATCCGGCAGTATCGGATTTCATCCGCACATGATCTTCACCATCAATGAGGATAGTTTTATCTTTTTGTAAATAGGGTTTGAATCTCTTGAATTGTTCTTCATTTCTATGGATAGATCCGAACACCATAAGATCGTAATCACCGGTACGAACCCTATCAGGGACGCTTTTGCGATCTAAGAGTATATCATCGAGAGTCCGCCAAATGGTAAACAACCCTCCGTATGCTGCTCCGGTTGGTATGAAGCCACGATACATCGATTCTTTCTTTGGATAATCGATACAATCCTCACCAAAAAGAGAACGGAAGCCATGAAGCAATGCATCTTCAAGATTATCCTGGCCTTGGGAGGTAATATAAATAATGTTCAAAGGGAGAGATGAAAATTATTCAATTTATTTCAAGGAATCCATCGCTGCTCTGAGCTTTGGAGCCATCGAATGAATTTCCTTCATCGATACTGCTCCGACTGATAGCCTGAACCAACCGGTATCCTCGCGAAGATCGAAGGCCTGGAAAGGAACAATGGCAAAATCCGCAGCAGCGAGCAGATATTTTCTGATGTCTTCGTTAGTTTGAAGAACAGTACCATCAGGAGTACGCTTGCCGATAAAATTAAATCGCGCTGAAAGATAGATAGCGCCCATCGGAGGAATGGCATCGACAGGATATCCCGATTCTCTCATTGAAGCAATGCCGACATAGAGCGCATCTAAACGCATCTCGACATCGTCACGCATTTTTTCATGATAGGCTTCGACGATTTCTGAGTTTGCAAGGAGATTTGCTGTTGCGATCTGCTCAGGCCGCGGCGCCCAGGCTCCAACATGTCCAAGAATATTCGACATCGAAGCTGCAATATCAGGTGGAGCAACTGCCCAGCCGACTCTCAGTCCCGTCGAAGCAAATGCTTTCGAAATACCATCGACGAAGATCGTATATTTTGCCATCTCTGGCCGAAGCGAGACAGGATTAAGATGCGTCGTTTCACCGAATGTCAGCATCCAATAGACCTGATCGTACATTAAAAATAATGGACGTTCCGATGGACTGCGTCGGGCATTCTCTTCTAATACCAGATCGCAAATTCCTTCAAGCGCTTCTTTGGTGAATGCAGTACCGGTTGGATTAAGCGGTGAACAAAGAGAAAGCAGGCGAACACCGGAAAGTTTTCCTTCCAATGTTTTTCTCGTTGGCAGAAAATGATCTTCGGCAGAACTTACTATAGGCTTTGCAATAGCACCGATGAGATTGCAGTAATGATTATTATTCCATGATGGAACCGGGTAGACTACGGTATCGCCCGGAGCGACAACTGCGCTATAGACTCCATAAATTACCGGACGAGCGCCGCCGGTGATAATAAAAGATTCGATCGGATAATCAAGTCCAAGACTTTTTTTGTAGAATTCCTGAACAGCTTTGCGAAGAACAAGTATTCCGTCCGAAGGGGGATAATTCGTCTCTCCTTTTTCGAGTGCGATCTCGATCTCCGTCTTGAGAAAATCCGGGATCGGGAAGTAGGAAGAATTGAAATCACCAACGGTGAAATTGCAGATCTTCTTGCCATCTGCGATCATTGCGCGGATATCGGCTGCGATCTTTAATATTTCAGAACCGATTAGCCCAGCAGCCATCGGCGATACGCGTGGCGAATCGTAACCTTTTGCAAAATCTGGTGTTATAAGTTCTTCGGTAAGAGCCGGCATTTCTTCGAGCATCATAAAAGTCTTTGTTTCTCTATCAAAATTATGATTTGGGGCTTACCAAACACTCAATTAAGAGAATATGCTCCGCAACTCTGATTAGAACTCGCCCCGTTCACAACCGGCTCAAACTGCCTGAAGTACTGCCGCCCTTCTCAACTCCCCTTCCCTGCGCACAATCTGCTCCAACTGATTCAAGAACCAAGGATCGATTTTCGTAATATCAAAAATCTGATCGCGAGTCATACCAAGCTTCATTGCATAGCGAATCGTAAAGATCATATCCGATCTCCGCTGACCAAGACGTTCGCGGACGATCTCCATCGTGCGGATTTTTTCCACTTCAGACATGTCATCGATCTCGAATTCGTCTTTGCCATCGGAGCCGAGTCCGTAGCGAGACTGCTCGAGCGAGCGAATTGCTTTTTGGAAAGCCTCTTTAAATGTTCTGCCGAATGCCATGACTTCGCCGACGGATTTCATCTGCACTCCAAGCTGAGAACTTGTGGCTTCGATACCTTTAAATTTTTCAAAATCCCAGCGCGGAATTTTTACGACGCAATAATCGATAGTCGGTTCGAAGCACGATGGAGTCTGCTTCGTAATATCATTCGGAATTTCATCGAGCGAATAACCGACTGCAAGTTTGGCGGCGATCTTTGCGATCGGAAAACCTGTTGCCTTCGATGCAAGAGCCGATGAGCGCGAGACCCTGGGATTCATCTCGATCACCAGCATTCTGCCATCGGCAGGATTTACGGCGAATTGAATATTCGATCCGCCCGTATCGACTCCGATTGCGCGGATAACTTTGATCGCAGCATCGCGCATCTTCTGATATTCTTTATCTGAAAGTGTCTGCGCAGGAGCGACGGTGACGGAATCGCCGGTGTGAACACCCATCGGATCGAAATTTTCTATCGAACAAATGATGACAACATTATCTGCCATATCGCGCATCACTTCAAGCTCGTATTCTTTCCAGCCGATCACCGATTCTTCGACGAGGACTTGCGTAACCGGCGATGCATCCAATCCTTTTTGCACAATCTCGCGGAATTCTTCAAGATTCCAGGCAATGCCGCCGCCTGTTCCGCCGAGCGTAAAGCTCGGACGAATGATTGCCGGAAAGCCAACCATATCGATCAGCTCCATTGCCTGATCAGTCGTATTGACAAATCCGCCGCGCGCCATTTCAAGACCAATGGAAGTCATCGTCGCTAAAAATTCTTCGCGGTCTTCTGCGCGCTTAATGGCATCGGGTTTTGCGCCGATGAGTTCGACTCCGTATTTTTCCAATATGCCAAGCTGATGCAATTTCATCGCAGCATTCAAAGCAGTCTGCCCGCCCATCGTCGGCAGGATTGCATCCGGCCGCTCTTTGGCGATGATGGCTTCGATATATTCCGGAGTGATCGGCTCGATGTAGGTTGCATCGGCCATTTCCGGATCGGTCATGATCGTTGCCGGATTGGAATTGATGAGAATAACGCGATAGCCCTCCTGCCGCAAGACCTTGCAGGCCTGCGCACCGGAGTAATCGAACTCGCATCCCTGACCGATAACAATAGGTCCGGAGCCGATAATGAGGATAGATTTTATGTCAGTACGTTTTGGCATTGAATGCAAATTTACGGAAAGAAGATTGTCTGAACCATGATTTGGGGGGATTTTAGTGACTAACTGGATTTGGATTTAATCCGCTCGATCTTACTAATCCCCCCAAATCATGGTTTAGATAACAGGGCACAGATTTCTACCCGTCACAAAGCAGTATCATTTAGTGTCACAAAGGTGTTCATAATAATACACATGAAAACTGTTCCCCACATATCCCTTCTACTGGCTGCCGCTTTTTTGATAAGCCTGGGGAGCTGTGTGAATGAGGTGAAAAACGTTGAAGAAGGTCCACCAGTCGATACGAATTACTTACATAAGTTTACTCAGGTAAGCGTATACTTTTCTGCTTCGGCCAGTACTTCTTCAACCCATGATGGCAAAATTATCTTTAATTACACTTTACCAATTACCTGGAGTGCTAGAAAATATAACGGAAAGTCTTCGGCGTCTGTAACGGGAGAAATTTCTTCAAATGGAAATAAAATAATCTCTTCTGCATGGGAATATGGAAGTAAAAGTTGGAGTGCGACAGGCTCACATGGCTTCGATGTTTATTATTTGCTTCGCTACTTAGAAGTTGAATCCATACAAAAAAACAGTGGAAATGATACACTTGTGTTCTCTGAATCAGGAGAAAAACTATTCAATGCAATTAAATTTCTAACAGACAAATCATATACAGAGCAAGTAACGTGGATTAACGATAATACTCAACCGACACCACCTCATTTAAAACCAGATATTTATAAAACGCCAGAACCAGTAATAGTGATAAAATTCTTCAAGTAATTGACAAAAATTTCCAAAATATTCCCCCTCCTCCTCTTGGCTTCTGCGCTGAGCCTGGGGAGCTGTGTGAATGAGGTGAAAAATCCTGAGAAGCCACAAGACACCCTCTCTAGTTTAGCCATTATGTATTCAATCCCTGATTCAAATGAAATATTAACAGTTCATTTCCATGCTGAGATGACTCCAACCTGGCAGAAACGTTATCGTATTGATTGGAATTTCGGCGATAGCACCGGTATCATTTCGAAATTTGATACCATCAACCTTTCACACAAATATCAGAAATCCGGATCGTATTTGGTAACGCTCAGCGTGTTTGATACTGTATCGAAAACTGTTCTCGGGAAAGCGTCCATCACGATTGATATTATAGATAATGGGATCGATCCCAATTTTTTGCATGGATTTACGTTGGTGGACTTATCTTTCGTAGTTGCCGGTCAATATAATAGAGGAGGACAACTAGATAGTAGTACTTATTCAATTTCATTTGGTAATGCCCAACTACCAATTGTATGGAATGGAAACAGTTTTCACATAAATGATTCACATGATACAAGCTTTATAGACATGGCTAACGGAGGCTCTTCATCGTATCATAGAACTCGTCTTTCGATGGGTTTGCATATTTCACATTCCGGATCTCAAATAGATTCCGGATGGTATAGCTTTGACACATGGGATTCTATTCGGCAACAGCTTGGTATTGCGGTTTTTAACAAAGGAAGATATGTACAGTATCTATCACTCCCTCGGAATTTTATTAGCAAAGATAGTATGGTGTTCTTTTATTCAGGCAGCGGGTTGCAATCGAAAATAATGCAAGCAAAGGATAGCATTGCTGAAGTTGAATGCGGCTGTACTTTCCCACCCACTTACCCACCGGCAACGCGTTTAATTACTGCTCTACTATGGGATAAACAGCCTACTCCATTTCTTAAGATAAAATTATACAGGTAAATGCACCCCATCTACAAAATATTTCCCCTTCTCCTCCTGGCTTTTGTGCTAATCCTGGGGAGCTGCGTGAATGAGGTGAAGGAACCTGAGAAGGTACAGGTAAAGGACTCAACACAGAAAGATTCGCTTACTGCTTTAGCCATTGAATACAACATCCCGGATTCAAATTCTCTGAATTCTTTATTGAATGTAAAATTTCACGCCAAGCTACTACCTGGCTGGAGAAAACAGTATCGTATCGACTGGATATTTGGAGATAGCACTGGAGTAATATCAAAATTCGACACCAGCGGAATTTTTCATTACTATCAATATTATGGACCTTACACGATCGTTCTAAGCATTTTTGATACAATAAAAAAACAACAGATAGCTGCAACTTCATTGAATATCAATTTAGTGAATAATGCGATGGATTCCAGTTACTTGTACGGGTTTAGAACAATCTCCATCTCATTCTTGTGTGCAAGAAATTATGAAAATGGTTTAGATTCGGATGCAATTAGTATGTCAATATTTACAAATTCGAAGTGGGTCGAGCATTTTTTCAGTACTCACTATAGCTATTCTTCAGATTATTTTGATACAGCACAACAAACGGAATATGGGAAAGACATTCAGAATACCATTGCCGCGATGATCTCCTACTCAGGAAATAGAATTGATTCTGGCTATATAGAGTGGAATCTTGGAGAATCATCGTGGGCCAGAATGGATAAAGAATGGAGCAATCGTAAAATAATTTTGAATTATAAGGCTCTCCCTTTAATTAAAAGGGATGATAATAGCATGATATTTTCTTCTTCAGGCAGTCAACTCAAGTCTTTAATAACTCAATTTAGCGATCAAACAGATGAAGCGCGAAATACAGATCGATGGGTTGTAAAGAAATTAATTGAAATATTATGGGATCATATGCCGACACCAACACTCACTGTAACTTTTTCGAAATAACCCATGAGCACCATCTCCAAAATACCCCCCCTTCTCCTCCTGGCTTCTGAGCTAAGCTTGGGGGAGTTGCGTGAATGAAGTGAACAAGCTGATATGTCCTTTCGGAATTTTTCCTAAGTTGAGGTAGTTACTACATTGTAATTACATAAACATTATGACGACTCGTATCATATCGATCGGCAATTCCCGCGGTATCAGGATACCGAAAGCACTTTTGGAAGAGACGGGGCTTGAAGGCGAGGTAGAGCTTTTTTTGAAAGGCAAGCAGCTTATTATATCTCCGAAACGCAAAGCCAGAGAAGGCTGGGCTAAAATGTATGCTGAAGCAAAAAAACGCGGAGATGATGTATTGACCGAAGAAGATAAAGAATGGCTCGATGCTCCGCTTACTTCCGAAAGCGATAACGATTGGACATGGTAGTTAAACGATTCGAGGTGTATTGGGTAAAACTCGATCCTAGTATTGGCAGTGAGATTCGCAAAACCCGCCCGTGTGTGATAATTTCTAATAATGAAGCAAATAAGAATCTTAATACCGTTATCATCGCTCCCTTTACTTCGACCATAAAGGAGTATCCAACCTGGGTAAAAACCAATCTTATGAATCGAAATGGATGCATTAACTTAGACCAAATCCGCACGGTTGATAAATCCCGCCTCAAAAGAAAAATTGGTGTCCTTAACCGTGCCTCGCAATTGCAGGTATTAATAATACTACAGGAAATGTTTGAGGAATAATGAATCTTTTCCTTTACGGAATCTAAATTTCAGAATTGGCTCTATCTTCCTATGAAAAATATATTTTTCCCAGCACTATTCCTCCTCTCCATCGGCTGCACTCGCTCCAATGGAAAAACCGATCTGCCGAATAATTTTTCCTATCAACTCTCTCAAGCCGAAGCTGAAAAGATCATGGGCGAGCCTCTTAAATTAAATGATAGTTCTTCCGGATATGCCGATGGCGCTCACTATTTTAAGTGCTCGTATTTCGGATTTGTGAAAGATAGCATTACGGGTTTCGAAGGCAGATTATATTATATGTATGAGGATTACGATAAGGAATCCGAAGCTCATAAAGTCTATGAAGGATTCAGAATTTCAAATGAGAAAAATTCTCCATTGAAAAATTTCGCAGCGGCAGATGAAGGGTATTATCAAGAACCTCCCGGTCCGCCTCCTTTTATTCTTGCACGAAAAGGGACGAAGCTGTACCGGTTTAAGATTAATAAATCGACAGGACATTCTTCAGTGGATCGATTGCTGGAAGTTGCCAGTGAGAAGTTGTCTGAACCTTGATTTTATGAGATTATTAAGATTTTTGGGATTCCATTATCCAATCATGCTTTATCTTTTTTAATCTCATAAAATCAAGGTTCAGACAACGAACTAATATTCCCCAAATCCCGTTTTCTCGCCGCCTGTAAACTTTGAGGCTGTCTTAAAACTTTTATTATCCTAATGGATATCAACGAACCACCGGAAGATCCCCTGCAAGGGAATAAACCTTCATCCGCCGACCCTCTCGAAAATTTTGCTCCAAAACTCACTGGTCAACATGAGACGGAGAGCACTTTCAAGAAAATCAAGCATACGCTTTTCGGAAAGCCGCGTAATCTCAAAGATCCAAAAGTTTTCCATGCTATCTCACTCGTCGCATTTCTTGCTTGGGTAGGGCTTGGCGCCGATGGACTTTCATCTTCGGCATACGGCCCCGATGAAGCTTTCCGCGCACTTGGACCCCACACGTATCTTGCCGTTGCTCTCACTCTGGCAATGGCTTTTACTGTCTTCATTATTTCTTACGCTTACTCGCGGATGATCGAGCAATTTCCTTCCGGCGGCGGAGGATATATTGTTGCCAGTCATCTTATTGGCCCTAAATTCGGAGTCGTTAGCGGATCTGCATTGCTCGTCGATTATTTCTTAACGATCTCCGTATCTATTGCAGCCGGTGCCGATCAGCTTTTCAGCGTTTTGCCAATTGAGTGGCAGCAATGGAAATTGACCGTAGAGGTAATTACGATCTTTCTTCTATTGATCATAAATCTCCGAGGAGTAAAAGAATCTGTCACAATCCTTACGCCAATATTCTTAATTTTTATCGTTACCCATGCAATACTTGTTTTCGGCGGCATATTTTCTCATGTACCGGAAATAAGCAAAGTATCGCATGAAGTATCTCATGGATTCAAAAATGGACTTTCCACACTCGGAGTAATGGGACTGTTTGCAATTTTAGTCCGTGCTTACTCGATGGGTGCCGGAACATATACCGGTATCGAAGCGGTATCTAATGGTTTGCAGATCATGCGCGAGCCGAAGATACACACGGCTCGTATTACGATGCTCTATATGTCGATTTCTCTGGCAGTAACTGCCGGAGGGATAATGATATGCTACCTGCTTTTCCATGCCTCTCCCGAGCCCGGCAAAACGATGAATGCAGTGCTTCTGGATAAATTTGCAGGCGCATGGCATATCGGCGACTTTGCGTATGGGAATATTTTTATCATTATCGCTCTTGGCTCCGAAGCAGCCCTCTTGATTGTCGCAGCTCAAGCCGGCTTTATCGACGGCCCGCGAGTTATGGCTAATATGGCAGGTGATTCCTGGCTGCCGCATCGTTTTACTTCGCTTTCGGATAGATTGACGATGCAGAACGGCGTTATCATTATGGGTATTGCCGCTATTATTACACTGTTTATTACCGGCGGTGATATTACAACACTGGTGCTGATGTACTCGATCAACGTGTTTGCTACATTCTCCCTTACCGAGACCGGCATGGTACGTTTTTGGTTTAAGGGCAGACGCGAACATAAAGACTGGTACAAAAAGATTATCATCCATGTGATGGGACTTACGCTTTGTCTTTCCATCCTCGTTATCAATACGTATGAAAAATTTCTCGTAGGCGGATGGATAACATTAGTGGTAACTGTTGCTCTGATTTTCTTTTGCTTTTGGATTAAAAAGCATTATAACGATGTCAGAAACAGCGTAACGAAACTCGACGAAATGCTCGAGAACATTCCGTTACCCGAGCCATCTGCTGAAAATAAGCTTGTACCAAATGCAGCTACTGCAGTATTGCTTGTCGGCGGTTACGGAGGGCTTGGAGTCCATACCTTACTTTCTATCCAAAGACTTTTCCCGGGTAATTTCAAGAATGTCATTTTCGTTTCTGCTGCCGTTCTTGATTCAGTAAAGCTGAAAGGTTCTGACGAAGTTGAACAATCTCGCGAAGAAGCAGAAGTAGCCTTGCGGCGTTATGTCGATATGGCTCGCCGTGTGGGATTTGCTGCCGATTATCGCGTGAGCGTTGGTATCGAAGTTGTCGAAGAAGTCCATAAACTCTGCATTGAAATCGCCAAAGAATATCCGAAATCAATTTACTTCGCCAGCAAGCTGGTCTTCCAAAAAGAGAAATGGTATCAGAAGTTACTGCATAATGAAACGGCGAACCAGCTCCAGCGCAGGTTGCAATTCGACGGACTTAATTCGATGATCCTGCCGGTGAGAATTTTTGAGTCGGAAACGTGATTAGTATGACAGACTTTAGTCCTTGCAATGATTTGTTTGCAGCGTCATTCTGAGGAAGCCGCGCCGCGACAACGAAGAATCCCGTGAATAATGGCAGACAGCCTAACGACACCGGGATTCTTCATATCGTTTTTTCTGCTGCGCAAAAAAAATCTCCGTTCAGAATGACACTAATGTAAAAATACATCACTACTCCTGCGATGCTTCTTTAAGCTTTTACTGTAAAATCTGTCCCATAGTATGGCTCAAGGTCGCTTAAAGAACTCACCTTCTTATTTGCAATTGCTATCTCTGCCATTACCTTGAGGTCAATTGGAATCACTGCGTGGGGAAGATTTATTTTTCCTAATTCCGGAGGGCAGATTATTCCTTTTACACTCATTCCTTTTAACTCTTCAAAGCTGATATAATTAATTTCCTCAGGCGAGGTCGCGTAGGACATATAGGTCTTACTTGATTCATAACCGGGATATAAAATAACAGTATCTTTTGTAATTGCGCGATCTTTTTGATAAGCTTCCAGCAAAACAGTATGTGCAATCATGGGAATAATATCTGCTCGTGATCCATAAGCCAATCCTTTAGCAAAAGAAAGTCCGATTCGCAATCCGGTAAAAGAACCGGGTCCGATAATGATCGCGATTTTTGAAATATCTTTAGCCTCGGCTGAGATACTTTTCAAAAGCTCAGACGTTTCTTTAGCCAGTAATGCATCCTGGATACCCCGATCATCGGGCAGCGCTTCTTTCTGAATCTCGGCAAGTGTTTCCGCATTGTCGGAAAATAATCCGATATGCAGATCACGGAGAGAGGTGTTGAGTGCGAGGATCATTGGTGAATGATGATTCTCCTTTGAGTCACACCCATTGCCTCAATTGAAATTTCAATTTTCGATTTCGGCAGAAAAGATTCAATCCTCTCGGGCCATTCGATGATTGTAATTGCATGCTTCGGATAAAGGTATTCTTCAATACCAAGTTCGATCAACTCTTCTGGTTTTTCGAAACGGTAGCAATCGAGATGATACAGTCGCTCAATACCATTCATGGAAATTTCATATTCATTGACCAGAGCATAGGTCGGAGAAGAAATTTCTTCATCACGCAATCCAAACGACTGTGCTATACCCTTAGCAAACTGCGTTTTCCCTGCTCCAAGCTCTCCGCGAAGAACTACTACCGATCCAGGAAGCAATGTGTTTTGTGCAAATCTCATCGCAATGTGTATTGTCTCTTCGACAGAGTGCGATATTACTTCCTTATCCATTGAGCTATATCGTTAATCACATTTTCCGAAACGTGACCGGCTTTCATATAATCGGTAGGCTTTCCTTCGCCTGGCATGAAAAGATGTGAAAAACCTGGATAGGAAATGAATGTAACATTTTTCTTGGATGCGAGACCGCTTTTCCACAAATTGAAATCTTTCATTGTTACCTGATAATCCTTTTCACCTTGAAGGATAAGCATCGGAGTAGCAAGTGACTTTGCCGTTGCAACCTGATCGTATTTTTTCACATCCTTCCAATACACAGCAGAAAGACCCAGAGGAAGCTGTGCAGTCGAGTCGTTATAATCGCCTTTCTTAATTCTGGCTATCTGCTCGTTTACTGTCTGCAAAATAGAATCGGCCTGTTTTTTCTGCCACTGCATCGGAACGACAAAAGTCATTTGATCAGCGATCACATCTTCGAAGCTTCTGGCATTTCCTGCCATCATGATAATGCCGGCAATAAATGGAGCTTCCTTTGCAATGCGAGGCGCAGTCATCGCACCTTGCGAGTGACCGAGTAGAAATACTTTTTTCGGATCAATCTCTTTTTGCTCACGCGTAAGTTTTAAAGCGCTTACGGCGTCATCGATTGTTTCTTCCTTCATCGTAATCATTTTCGGATCGGATGCGCTTTTAAAGCCGTAAACGAATGTTCGCTTATCATAGCGCAGCGTTGCAATGCCCTTTGCCGCTAATCCTAATGCAAGATCTTTAAATGGCTTGTTATCTTTAATAGTCTCATCCCGGTCATGCGGACCCGATCCATGCACTAAAACGACAACCGGAAAATGATCTCCAACTTTGGGAAGAGTAAGAACACCCGATAAAATATACGATCCGGTTTTCACTTCGATCGTCCGCTCAATTATTTTACTGAGATCTGCATACGGAGGAGCTTTATAGTGAACCGGAGGTACAAAGAAGAATCCGACAATTTTCAAATTATCCTTGAAGACAATCTTCAGATCGGCGACTGCGCTATCGAATCGCATTGTGAGAAAAACATTATTGTAAGGCTTCATCTCTTCGACTCGCGTCTGGATCAACCCCTTGAGTGCGCCGAATTTTTTTCTGATATTTTTCCAGCCGTCTACAACTTGCTTCTCCGATGCCATTTTCCCAACGGAGGTATCGATCATTTCGTAAGCAGTATGATACTTTCCCGTTTCCATCGCTTCGAAGAATTTTTGTGCAGGCGGGATGTAAGGATTTTCCTGTTGAGCGAGTGCTGCCGCAGAAGATAGTATCAATAGTGCCACTGCGAGAGATGCCAAAGCCTTCCGAAGCAATCCCCTGAGGTTTGCCGGCTGCCTATCCTCAGGGGATTGCTTCGTCAGTCGCTCCGCGACCTCCTCGCAATGACACAAGTAATAATTCGTAATTCTCATTTAGTCTCCATCGTAATAACAGGCAGAATCAGTTCTTCCATCGAAATTCCTCCGTGCTGGAAAGTATCTTTATAATAATTGAGATACTTATGATAATCCGTCGGATAGACGAAATAATAATCCTCTTTTGCGATAATATAATTTGTCGTCGAGCCGCGTGAAGGAAGTTTTAATTCTTCCGGTTTTTTAATAAACATCGCTTGCTTATCCTCTGCTTTGATATTCCGGCCGTATTTATACCTGAGGCTCGTTGAAGTTTCTTTATCCCCTAAAACTTTCGCTCCGCGCAGGCTGCGGATCGAGCCGTGATCGGTGGTTATAACGATTTTCATATTTGGAATTTTTGCGATCGCCTGAAACATATCGAGCAAACTTGAATGCAAAAACCACGAGCGAGTCAGCGAGCGGTATGCGCTTTCATCCGGTGCGATCTCTTTGAGAATTGGAGAATCCGAACGGTGATGAGCAAGCATATCGACGAAGTTCACGACGATTGCAGTGAATTGATTGCGGGCATACGTCGTAATATTCTGCGCAATTCCTGCTCCGAAATCCCTGTCGATGATTTTAATATATTTCAGATCGCTGCGAAGTTTTACTTTCTTGCGCTCTAAGAGCATTTTCAGCATCAGCGCTTCATCTTTATTTTGCGAATGTTCATCATCGCTCGATGACCACGTATCGGGAAATGTCTTGCCGAACTCAGATGGAAATTGTCCGCTGAAGATCGAGTTGCGAGCATACGGCGTTGCCGAAGGAATAATGCCGAAGTAATAATCTTTTGTTATCTTAAATAAATTTCTGATCTCGCGCTCCATGATCATCCATTGATCTAAACGCATGCAGTCGATGACAAAATAAATAACATTCTGCTTACCTTCTTTCAAAGAAGGCAGCACCCATTCTTCGGTAACATCGGGTGAAAGCGCTGGACGGTTGCCGGCATTATCGGTCGTGTAAATTGTATCGCACCACTTCTTATAATTACGCTCGAAGAATTTCCCGAACTCCGAATTCATTTCGCGCTTTTGATCGTATAGTGTCTGCGACAATCCTAAGCCGCCATGCTCATCAAGCTCCATCTCCCAGTTCACGAGCTTGATATACATGTCGATCCAATCCTGAGCAGTCTGAGCGTTCATGAGATTGAAGGACATTCTGGCAAATTCCTGAGTATAATCACGGCTTACGGCCTCGCCAAGGATCTGCTTGCCTTCGAGAAATTTTTTCACTGCAAGAAGGACTTGTGTGGGATTAACGGGCTTCGTCAAATAATCCGAAATTTTCTTGCCGATCGCCTGCTCCATCAGATCTTCTTCTTCCGATTTCGTGACCATCACGATCGGCGTTGCCGGAGATTTTGATTTGATTTCATTCAGCGTCTCCAGCCCACCTAAACCTGGCATCATCTCATCGAGGAAAATGAGATCGGCAGGCGATTCGATATGCAAGGCAATGGCATCCATTCCATTGGTTGCCGTACGAACCGAGTATCCCCGCTGTTCTAATAGCAGGATATGCGGTTTAAGAAGATCTATTTCATCGTCAACCCAGAGTATATTTCCTTTATCAGCCATTTGTTCTTATAGTGAATTCCTTCAACAGAGTTTCAGGAGGAAAAATCCGGAGATAACTAAGTGAGAGGACTTCCTTACCTATATAATTTTATTCGAGGAAAAGGAAAAATAATCTATCCCACATCATTTTGCAATGGTGATCTTTATTTCTGCCTGAGTCATGTTATTAGTACAATGCAGATAATACATTCCCGATGCAAGATTCCCGATATCAAAATTCAAGTGTGATGAACCTGCACTCTGGTATCCATTATAGATTTTCGATACTTCCCTCCCAAGCTGATCGAATAACGAGAGAGTTATATAACTATTCTCAGACTGCCAGCAGGTTATCGATGCTTGATTAGTGACTGGATTCGGATTGCAACTGAGATATAATGCCGTGTTAGAAATAATTGGATCCTGCACAGCCTGATCAGGCTGAGGGATATAATTAGTATCTTTATAAGCCCGGTAGCAAAGATAATTTTTTGGTAATGCCATGTCGAAGGTGATCGCATTATTCGAATCAACTTCGGTAATAGTTATCGTTTGACCTGGCTTAGAGGGAATGGAAGATTCGCCCCAACAGATCAGCCTGCTCTTATTTGCTAAACGCTGAACACTTCCCATTGCCTGGCTGACTATTCCGGGCTCATGATGAAACTCCCAGATACGGGCTGCCGTCATCTTCTCCGTATCGAGTACATATTCGACTCCGCGGGCGTAGCGGATCGGCATTCCCTGAAAATGCCCGTTATCGAACATGATATATGTCCCTGCATCGGTTTTGCGGAAAGTATGCTGATGCGCAAAAAACATTGTATCTCCCAAGAGTTGGAACTGGTTATGTTTACCGCCAAAACGCCAGATTATTTCGCCGGTGTGACGATCTATCTTCGTAATCTCATCCATATTACGCGATGAAATAAGTAGATTACTATCGGTATCGAACTCAAGGGAGTTCAAATGACAAAAATCGATCGCTCGTCCTTTGAGATCTTCGAATGTCGCATCGGTAACTTTGAAATGATCCAATGCGCCCCATTCCCAAAGCAGATTGCCGGCGGTATCATATTCTAAAACGAAAGAATTGATAATGGTGGCATTACTATCACCGCCGCTGATAATCTGGCGCATATCGACATGCTCGTAATCATTGCCTAAAATATAATAGGTACCTTCGGCAGTGCGGCGGATCTCATGTTCATCGCCATTATAAGGCGGTTTCACACCGATAGTATGAACAGGGTGAAAATTCGAATCGGTTATGATAAACGCACCGATCGGAATATCATAATAAGAAAAAGTCCCATCCGGATAAGGTTTGAAATCGACATAAGTGCTTGCAATATCATCAAACGACTTTGTGACTATTCCATGCTTGTTCAAAACTGCCCCATAAAGATATCCTATAAAAATGCTTCCATCCTGAGGAAGACTATCAACGAGTACATTCATTGGCGGAATACTTTCGGGAAACACGATATGTGAATTCTGAATATTATCTTTGTGGAGTTCTCGTTCGAGCAACGGATCGTCACTATGAAAACTCGTATCGACTGTTGCAAGCGAAGTCCTGATGCAGAAGGAGAGCGAAAGTGGAGCAGATACATTACCTTCCGACAAATGTATTTCACCGAGTCGAACGTTAATCACATCGCCGAGACGAAATGGTTCAGAAGGAATAAATATGACCGTTCGTCCATTCTCCGCCAGTTTCAAAGTACCGAAGTAATGCCTGTTGCCCGAACCTGTAACAATTATATTATCAACACTCAGGCTACTCTTATCAATAACTGATGAAAATGTAAAGCCGATATTCGAATTCGGATGGACGGCAATTGCTTTATCTTTAGGATACGTATATACTACTCCGTCTCTTGTGACCGCCCACAGGTCGTTGCAGAAAAGTAGAAAGCAGAATATCCAAAATTTTTTCATACTCGGTTGATTCTTACAACGGTTAAGGTATGAAAAGTATCTCAGAGCGTTATCGTGAGGTGCCCTGCTGAATATAGTGTCATTGTGAGCGAATGCGAAGCAATCCCCTTCAATTTATTAGTTCTACCTTCCGGGAATTGCTTCGCACGCCTCCGGCGTCGCTTGCAATGACACTACACTTTGAAGTCTAATCCTTCCCAGCTCTTCGCTCACATTCCATTTCTCACCAAGTACATCAGGTGTATCACTCTCTTCAACACGCGGAATCAGCACGTGAGCTGCGAATAAATTAGCGCGCTTTTCTTCCTGAGCATCAAGCGTTCCGCCGGTGGAGAACTGATGAAAAAAATCCAGCTTCAATTGCCGCGATGGCGAATACCAAAGATGATAAAATTCATGCCAGAAGATTTCACGCTCCGGGATTCCATAGAGGGGATTAATAACTATACAATCGTGGAACGTAATTTCTTTCTCGGTAAAAGACAGAATAAATTTTCCGGGCTGCGATAAACTTTCGATCCTCTTAGGCGCCTCGCTTTTTATCGAGCAGGCATATCCGGCTTTTTTAGAACCGGCCTCAGGTTCGCGAATAAGAATGATGTTCTCGAAGTCGGCAACTTCGTCAATCATCTTCCCGGAATATTTCTCCCGCGCAGCTTCGGCAAGCGCAATAACTTCCGATTTTCGGAATGGTGTAAATGCGATCTTCGGCACGGAAATATCAACTAAAAAACGTTAGCCTTTTAATACAAGGTTTTTGAAAGTTGCCTTGTAACTCCTTATAATTCAAACCTATCACTATGCACAACATAGGTACCCATAGACTTGGGAAAGGTCACAAAATGATAGCTATGACCTGGCAGTTTGCAAGTGTCACTTCGACAATAGGAGAAATCTTATATAGATCCATTTCCTCTTTCATTTTCAATTCTCAATTTTGCATTCTCAATTCAAGGATAGGTGCCCATCATCATGAATATAATATACAAAAAATCCCTGCCGCACCAAAAAAAGAGACGCCGGTACTACCAGCGTCTCAATACTTAGCACTTAGCACTTAGCACTCATCACTAATCATGAATCAGCTTCACCGTCTTCACCTCGCCGAAGCCGGTAGAAATTCTCGCATACAGCGTTCCATGCGGCAAATCCTTGCCATCTATATGTACCGTATGCTTTCCAGCTTCAAGCGAAGAGCCTCTGCCATCTCCCCAAACTAAGCGACCGAGATCATCAAAGATGCTGATGGTTGTGTAAGCCATGCGGTTGAGGGTGAAGCCCAAAGATACTTCTTTCACAAATGGATTAGGATGTGATGTAACCTCCGCAAGAAACATTTGATCTGGTACAATTGGAGATGACACAGAACTATGATGAAGCAGAAATCCTAAACCGATAGAATCAAGCGGCGGATAAGTAGTATCTTGTCCATAATGCTTAAGATCCGCTATTGCTTGATTGTATTCAAACATATTATTGCCACTATCGCATCTACCGTTCTCAGCAGCGTATTTTATTATTGCGAGGCCATGGTTACGAAACCTACCATATTCACCATGCCCATGGGGCTCGTAAGCATGTATGAGATTATTCAGGCAATTACAGAAATATAAATCCGAAGGATTCAAGAAGATAACAGAAATAAGCCAATTCCTATAGTCAGCTTTAATATTAGAATCAATACTACTATAGAGCATATCGACATCCCCACTTAATTTGTCAAAAACAGTCCATGCCTTATCACTACTATAGCATAGGTCGATATAGTGTTTCAGTGAATCATATTGTTTTTTAGCATCTGCAAAATCCGGTGGTGTAAAACCATAATACATCCATTGGTATAATTCTTCGCATGTATCTTGTAAATCGTCGGAACTTTGTACTGTAAGCGGTCCTCCATAGCAAGATCCAGCGCAGAAAAAAACTGCACAACAGGCGATAAAGAAATTGATCTGCCCTTTCATGTATTCCCAAAGATACGGAGTTTTTTTAGAACGTTATGGTTTTTGGTAGCATAAAAAAAAGGCACGTTCTGCGCGCCCCTATGTTCAACAGAAAAGATTTACTTACTCCTTTATAATCTTTTTTGTCATCACGGAATTTGCGCTGGCAAAGCGTATATAATATATTCCTCGTGCCTGTTTTGAAAGATCGATAGTGAGGGTTGAGCTATTCGGATTTTTCAATTCGAGAACCCGATCTCCGATAAGATTCATTACACTGATGCTCTCGATGCTAGAAGAGAGACCACCAATAGTAATATTCCCTGTTGTCGGATTAGGCGAAATTTTTATGGGAAGCGAAGTGAGATCCGTTACTCCGAGCGGATGCGCTGCATTCGGCGGAGCGTTGGTATAATCGAAATTAAGGGAGGAACATCCTATCGGGTAATCGTCATAAATATACGATATGCTTGCCAGCGAATCATAGACGATCGTAACGCCTATCCCGCCTCCGTCATATCTCGATCCTTTTTTCATATAGAGTATGCATCCAAGACATTTGGAAATTGTGGATCCGGGTTCGGCAAATATCGTACCTGCACCTTGTGCAATTTCCAGATTCACACCCGGATTGACCCACAACATAAACGGGTTGCCAGAATTTTCGAAGAAAAATCCGCTTGTATCGATCACGCGCGCAGTTCTCGGAATTGACGGATTGCATCCGAATACCTCTGCCGGAAATGAAAACGTTTTCGAACAACCAGAAGAGACTGCGCGTACCATTACGGTTTTTTTTCCGGCAGTCAGATATGTTGCCTCCTGTTCCCAGGAATTGGAGTTAGGAACTCTCTTCCCTGATATATTAGGTGGATCCGCATCAGTACCGAAATCCCAGATAACGGAATCGAGAGTATACATTCCAGAGCCTGAAAGAGGAATAGTAAACTTTCCTTTCCTCCCTTCGATAAGCACCGGTTTCACCGATCCGGCAACCTCTGCAAGCGAGGTGCCATACTCTAATCTTAACTGAGGTACATTTCCGATCATAATATCGCTTCCATTATCTGCGCTTGCCATATAGGGGACTGCGGCAAGTATGCGAAACCGGTAATGCTTGCCGCTGATTACATTAGGGATTGCCGTCTTAATCGTAAAAGCTCCGGGCAAAGTATCGGCTAACGAATTAAGGTTGTCAAATCCGTTCGTAAAACCTCCTGCCGGGTCCGAAAGCTGAAGCGTGAAAGCGTTATTATGTCCGAAATTTCCGGTTACGGTGAAATTTACCGTGATCGAATCTCCCACGCAAAAGCTCGAAGACGGAATTGCTCCGATGGTAACCGACTGCGCAAGAGATAACTCGGGCACCAGACAGAGTGATAGCAGAAGAATGATGAAGATCTTTTTCATAAGTGTAATAAAGATATTGAATGAATAAAAAAAGTGATGCTTTGATAACGTGATACATAATTCTTACGGGATGGTAAAAGTTACGGATAAATCCGTGCCCTATCTCAAAATACTCCTGAGGGAGTATGCTTTCATCATAATTCTATGCGTTCGGGCGAAGTAAAGAATTTGCCGATGAAATCGATCCTGCTTTTTACTCCTGTTTTTTTGAAGATGTGCTGAATATGTTTTTTGACGGTTACGATTGAGATAAAATGTTTATCTGCGATCTGCTCGTTCGAATATCCGAAGAGAATTTCCGGCAATAGTTTTGTTTCGGATTCGGAAAGCTTATATTGATGTGCAATTCCCGTACAAATTTTTGTAAACGCGTCAAAATATTGAAAGGATTGTGTTTTATACGATGTGCTTAACACGGTTCTCAAAATCAGGAATATATGTGGAGAGAGTTTTTTGTAAATATCCTTTTCATTCTTCGAAAATGAATTATCCTCAGATGGATTTTTTGTTCTAAAAAAACCAACAAAAATTTTCGGATCGGTTCTCGAGACAATTTGATAATAATGATATTCCGATTGATCGGGGAAATCCGCTCTCCTGTTTCGTAATACAGTCTGATATACGCGCTTCATGCTTTTCTCAAAAGAAGCATCGGGATCAGGGCTTGGCAAATTAGTTATCGATATCTGTGAGCCATCTTTCCTGACATTGCTAAACTCCGGCATTTTACTGATAAGGGTTACATACGGTCCTTTGATCGCTGTCGGCGTCACATCGTCGAGGAAATAACAAATAAAATTAGATTCGACAAAATGTTTTACTAACCTGGCAAGCTTATTGACAGGGTCAAGTTCTTCGGGATTTAAGTATAGTAGTGGAAGTACGCCTTCGTAAAGAAAATGAATATCCTTCTCAGTAATATCTCCAGCGCTGATGCTTTTCTTCTTTGCCATATTATTGGTGATGAAAGACCACAAAAATAAAACATCAATGATTGAAATCCAAATTCTCAGTAGGGCAAAAATTTATGACTACAAATAAAAAAAGGGCACGCTCTGCGTACCCTTTCGAATTCAATTTTTAATTTTGAATTTTGAATTATTTAATGCTGCGCTTTTTCCAGCACCGGTGCTCCGCCGTAGACTTGGCCGTTGGTGTGGAGGTCGCGTTCGCCTAAGTTCACTCCGGCGAACCATTGTCTGCGGTTGAATTCATCTTTATTCTTATTGCAGAGGATCTGGAAGCAGGTCGAATTACCCTGTTTAGCAATATCGACTGACCAGCCTAAGAAGATCTCCCAGCAGCGGAACCACCACTCACCGTATTTAGCCAGGACTGCTTCTTTATTGCGCTGCCAATTGTAATACCAAAGTTGAATCGTTTGTGAATAGTGAATGCCGATATTCTCTACCGTGTGAATTTCGAATCCGGCTTTTTCCAGACGCTTGACTACGAAAGAAAGCGGCATGCTTGCATCGGCGCCAGGGAAAATATATTCGCCCATGAATCCGCCCCAGATGAGAGATTCCTGATGGTAACCTGCGCGAAGGCCTGCGATCTGCAGATAGAAAAGACCGTCATCCTTTAGAAGACCGGCGATCTGCTTCATGAATGTCGTGAAGTGCTTGACTCCGACGTGCTCAGCCATTTCGAGGCAGGAAATTTTATCGTACTTATCCGGCGGAATCGAGCGGTAATCCATACGATTGACTCGTGCATGATCTTCAACTCCCCAGCGCTTGATCTGGGCATTAGCATAATCGGCACCGGCTTGAGCGATGGTGATGCCGGTCGAATCGGTGCCGTAATATTTTGCCGTATGCGCTGCAAGTGTTCCCCACCCGCAGCCGATATCGAGAAGGCGGTCGCCTTTTTTGAGCTGCAGTTTCTGGCTGACAAGATTTAATTTATTATCCTGTGCCTGCTCGAGATCTTCATTGCCGGTCTTAAAAAAAGCAGAGGTATAGATCATACGATCGCCTAAGAATGCGCCGAAGAAATCGTTACCGCGGTCGTAGTGATCGCGAATGACGCGTTCATCCTGCTTCTTGGAGTGGATCGTTACCTGCGGAATGAACTGGCCAAATAGAAACTTTAGATGGTGGCCGACATAATTATAATTAAAGAATAATGTACGGTTCTGGAGTAATTGCTGGACATCGCAATTGACATCGACTCTGCCATTCATATAATCTTCAATGAATGTCGTGATCGGTACTTTCACGCCGTTCTTATATCGTGAAGTGACACTTTTATCTTTGACAGTTACTAAGTCAAGGATATTCTTCGAACGGATTTCCTCTGTTGTCATAGGGGCTTATTCTAAATAGGTGATTGAAAAAAATATTTGGTGATAAGATGTAACCATCGGATTAGAAGTTAAGTGGCAGGAAAATAGAAAGTGCATCAATTTGTCAGGCAACTAGAAATTGTCATTCCCACGAAAGTGGGAATCCAAGTTATGGAACCCGGTTTCCGGATTCCCGCCATCGCGGGAATAACAGAATAGAAATGACATCCTCTTAATCCCAAAATCCCAAATCCAGATACTGACAAATTCCGCCGGAAGCCCCTGTAACTCCTTATAATTAGCTCACATCACTGTGCACACGCGCAACAATTCTCTCTAAATACAAAGAGCCGGCTCGCAGCCGGCTCTTAAAAATTTTTTCTCTCCTTTTGAAGGAGAGGGATGGGATGAGGTTATGATTCATCACCTGCAAATATACGAAATTTTTCCCGCGATTGCAAATCCAATATCAAATTTAGTACCTATAAAGGCACCTATTAATTTATTGATTTATAATAATTAACCATAAAAATTCCTTCTCCCGGTACTTGTGGGAGAGGGATTAAGGGTGAGGGCTATTCAACATGCCTTAGTACAATCGTCTTCACCGTCCCATCGGAAGCAGAAAATCTCGCATAGAGCATTCCATGCGGTAAGCCTTCGCCGGGCAAAATAATTTGATTCTCCCCCTGCTCAAAAACTTTCTCCGTTTTGTAGTAGCTCTTCCCAAGCACATCGAAAATTTCCATCTTTATCGCAGCGGCTTCGCGGCAGGTGAAATTAATTTTCGTCTCCGATGAGAATGGATTTTCAAGCGCAATTATATTACTGATGATTGCTCCATATTTCTTATCGAAGTAATTCTTCACATCGGCAGGTTTGCCGCGAAGAATGCCTAAATCCAAATCTTCTAAAGTAGGAAGAGTTGAATCAAAGGGTGTTAAGATAGAATCTTTTACTGAATCTTGCCACGCTGAGTAAAGCTGATTCCAAGTAGCAGGGATACCAATTGTATCATAATAAGCAGTTAATTTAGGACATCTATTTGTATTTACAATAAAATTAAGCACAGCAAGAGCACCACGATGATCACGTCCACGAATATTGTTAAACCAGGAGAAAGTGGTTAATATCTCTCCCACATCAGCGCAGTAGTAATTTGTATCAGGACTGAAATAGAGTACTTTTTTTAACCACTCCCTGTACTCCTCATTCCTACTAAGATCAGATGTCCTTTTAACATTCATAGTACCCACATCTGAAAACGTAGTCCATGAATTCAGAAGGTATGCACAAGATTCTATGTAAGTTTTATAAGCTTCGTAAGCTTTTTGGTAACTATGCCCTTCATTAAATGAATCTGCTTCATTAATAAGTTGGGTACAATCATCCTGAACGGAAAATGTCGTTGTGGCTTTGGGTTTTGATGATTCGCTTGGGATTCCGCTGCTACAATATACCCCTGAAAAAGTATAGTATTCATGATCATGACCTGATTCCAATGAACCATCGGAATACGTTACAAGAAAAAAATTACCATCTGGATTTTGGTCAGTAGAAGTTAATTGAGGTACGTAAAAATCATAAGGAGAAGTAGTAGCACTCCGATTATCTGCCCAATAATTATTGTGAACTTTATCGTCCCCGGAATTATTATTAAACCCAATCGGCATACTTGATGTGCCTGGATGGAAAATAAATTTATCATCTTTAGGAGTTGGATTTGGGAATTGACGTACAATATTGTTTCTGCCACCTCCAATTCTTAATAAACCACCGTCGTCAATTTCAATTTGGCCTGAAACGATATCGGCTGTAACAGCTGTATTATTCAATTCTATAGTGTTTTTTGCTACAGTAAGTTTGGCAAGACGGGATGAATTGTTAGGATGAAAAAGTAACCCCTGTCCTTTACAATTTTTTATATAAGACCAGTCTAAGAAACCTCCATTTACCTTATCCATTAACTTTATCCCAATATCACAAGTAGAAATATCACTCAACTTAATATAATCTGCCCAATTATCTAGTTGCATCCCAATGCCGCTGCAATTTTGACTGTTTGCATCACAGCCATTAATTGTGTTGTTACAAAAGAAAGAAGTATTTGGGGGTAAATCTTGGGCATTCTCTTGAGTTTGCAAAATTCCTGTTGCAACGTTTGTTATCGTATTATTCCCGGCAGCAATATTGGAGTTTATAGAAAGAATGCCCACATCGCCACCGGTAAATTTATTGTCCGTAATGTTGATGCGATTCACAACATGTGAGTACATATTATCATCCGTCCAAGTCCATTCTAAATCAGCAGCGAAACCCTGAACTTTACATCCGCCATTGGTAAATTCGTTATGATCGATAAGAATATTATGATAATCAGAGGTATTATCATCGCTTCTAAAAAGACTTACTAAAGCGGAAACAAATGCACCGTCTATTACGCTGACAGTATTGGTACCACCAACTCCATAAGGGCTATTATACGGTGCATTCCAGGGATTGGCAATAAAGACAGTTGCACTATTGAATAATCCTCCACTTATCTCATAAATTCTCTCATTATCTGTGAAAGTACCTACCCCATTTGTCGAAAAAACATTATCAAGAGCATTAGAAACCTTCGTATTGCAGGATACCTGCATGCTTCCATGATCGAGTCCAAGCAGGCAATTCGTCATTAGAAGCTGCATGACAGGTATTCCAGAATTCTCAGTATTAATAAGTTGGGTAGGTTTACAAACAATAGCACGGAGTAACTTTCCGCCTGTGGAAGGAAATGATGTAGAAGGAGAGTTTCCTATAATAGAAGCATCAAAGTTTCCTGTTCCAATCAAATCAATAAACCCGCTCCTACTTTGCTCTAGTGTTGTATTATGGACATGAATCGGCAGAATGGGCGACTCGAAAAAATAATTAACAAAAGAAGCAGAACACTTCAGAGTGACGGGAGCTGGTATTTGTAATTCCGAGCCAGAGTGAATATTCAGATTCGCAGGGAAAGTTAGTGCATCCGTATGGGTAGCATCAGAGGAGGGATGTGATCCCTTTCCATCGCTTGTAACATTTACAAGATTTGCAGATTTTCCGAGAATATTTATTGCCCCCTCACCGAAGAAATTTTGTTTTGGCAATTCATCAATAGGAGGGTCCGTGCTGCTCGGAATGCCATAATATTCTAATGTAGAGGAGGGGTTAATATTAATAGCATTTCTTAGCGAATTACTCGATAGATATGATGGGCTAAAATGGATTTCAAAGTTCGGAGGCAAAATTAACGTTGCTTTGTTATTAGACGATTGGCCTGAACCAGATGTACTATTTGTACCAATGTTGAGTGCAGTGTTGTTCGTCGTATATCCGAAATGTAATTGTGCATTATTCCAAGAATCGGATGAAGAAAAATTACGCGCATATAATGCACCGCTGTTAAAATTCAAATCTGTCCAGAAGGCAAGTGTTTTATTGGGTTGGAGAGTTGCACCGTTTGTTCCGGCATGAGAACCCCCGTCATCGATAGTACACGCACCTGTTAAGAGCGTATTTTCTTCAATATCCTCATCGAATTTTCTGAGATCGCGTGAATAGAAAACCGTTGAAGCATTCTGATCACGCCAATAAACATGGATGCCCATTTGATTTACAGACGCGGAATATAAGGGAAAGAAAGGGACATTATTCGGAGTAAAAGTTGGATCTGGAAGCTTAAGCCAGTTATCTGCCGGCTTCTCACGATTTACTAATTGTCTTGTATCTGTCGTTCCAAGCATTCCATTATTTGCTCCGCGTACGATAACTAAGGGATTTCCATCGGCATACGTGTGACCGCAATCTGTACCTTCGCTTGTAATTTGGTACACGCAATGGAATTCATCATAATTTCCTGAATTTTGACCATCATAAGGGTTTGCAAAAGCTTGGACAGGATTATTGATGATCTCATATTTAAAATATGGATCAACAGGTGAAAATGATGAGGCCGATCTTCCAGGAACTGCAGTAGCATTTCCACAAGCATGAGAAGCAGAGATATCGAAACCGTCAATGTATTTTCCTACATTGCTTTCTTGGCCGTCGACAAACTTATAGAATATTAATCTATCCGCATGCGAAGCGACATTCATAGATTCGATAACATAACAGGCTTTAACAGGTGTAGTCTGCCCTTTTGCACTGGATACCAATATCCTTGCACTTCTTGGATCGGTAGCACATGTGCAAAAAGTAGCCTGTGGTCCGCTCGGCCATACAGTTACTCCATTGAAATTAAAGAGTTGGTTAATATATGTTGTCGCATTAGCCTGGATATTCGGAAAGATATATTTTTGAGTTGACGAATTATATGTAACATGGCTATGAGCGACTTGTGCATCATGATTTATTGGCCAGGTTGTCAGATGGCCTGTAATACAGGCGACATCAAAATCAGGAGTACTTGGAGCATTTCTGACATTGCAAGCAACTGTGGGACGTACTGCATTCTTTACTGTCATAGGGTTGCCACAAGACCAAATACTAAGATTTATCATTGCCCATGGGAATACGCATCCAGTGGTGTTATTGAATAATGGTAAACCCGTCTTAAGATCTATTGCCACTGCAAATATGTAAGAACTGACTTGATTACAGGTGGCACATTCATTACCACAAGTAGGGGCAGACGCTTGCCAGACGAGGTATAAAAAATTTTGATCTATAGCTATATCAAAATCGTGCTCCCAACTATTATCTGGTTCTTCTACAAGAACCGGTGGAACCTCACCATTCATTTCCTGAAAACCACTTGGTCTTTGAATTGAGGAGGAATTACAAATATTAGCTCCTATTCCATTCCCATTTATGTCTAATTTCCAATTTATTACTCCAAAATCTGTCACGCGGTAATGAGTTGCATCCTCCGTGCCTTTAATAATTTCTCTGGATTTATCCGCGTTCGGATATCCTGTCGGAATTGAAATGTCGATTTGAGTTTGCTGGTTAAGCGGCAAACCGCGTCCTGCTGCACCTTGGTTAAGTGTTCCATGATTATTATCATAGCCTACTGGATCCAACCCTTGGATGACAAAATTACCTTCGTGGTTAATCCAAACATAACGCACATTCCCATTTAAGTTAGCTGCAACTTTTACCTCGCCTTTAACAGCAATGTCTTTTGTCGGTACATTATTACTATTATTATATGTATGCGGATAAAATGCTCCGGTAGCGACAATGCCTGATGGGACTATGCTAGTAGTACTTTCATCGTTTAATAAATTACTCAACAAGTACCAATTACCGGCGTCATCGACACTCCAAGTTCCATAATTATTCGATGCTGCGCCTGTAAAATTAATATTCTGCTTGCTATGACTATTCGTATTAAGCGAAGTATTAAGGTAGTTTGTATAGCCGTCGCTGTTTCTGCCTGGCACGTTTGAAAATTGATAAGGCACCGGCGTAAAACTTTGCCCCATCCCCGTCCCATTCATCAAGAAAACAAAAGCAAACTCGACTGCCAGCATGGCGATTAGCCTCCGAATCCTTGTAATGTGTGTGGGTGGGTGTGTTACGAGGGGAACAGTTTCGAGTACTGAGTACTGAGTACTGAGTATTTTTTTTTCGTTAAGTGCTAAGTGCTTAGTGCTAAGTATGGATAGATTTTTCATGATTTTATTAATTTTAAGTGATGATGTAAGGGGTAGGTAGGGCCACTACGGGAAGTATAGCTTTACGTAAGGGTCTGACGTTTACCGATGTTTATGATACACAAATATACAACAATAACTAAGGATGCGTTCAATTACCGTGTATCTGAGTTTTGAAAAAAGATATTTACTTACCTTCAAGTCTTTTTAGTTTTTCTTCGAGTTCTTTGACGCGCTCGAGTAATTCAGGTAATTGCCTTAGCGCTCCTTCCTGCCTGAGTGCAGTCCTGAATTCTTTTGCAGGGGCGCCGAAATACGTGCCGGATTTCGTGATGGATTTCGAGACGCCGGACTGTGCGATGATGATCGTATCATCGGCTGTAGTAATATGGCCGATCATCCCTACCTGCCCGGCAATCTGATTACGCTTGCCGATCTTTGCCGAACCGGAGATTCCTGTCTGGGCGGCAATAACCGTATCTTCCCCGATCTCGACGTTATGAGCGATGTGAACGAGATTATCAAGCTTCACTCCGCGGCGGATTATTGTGGAAGCAACTGTAGAACGGTCGATAGTACACAACGCTCCGATCTCGACATCATCTTCGATAATGACATTTCCGATCTGTGGGATTTTCGAATATGTCCTCTCAGTATTCGGAGCATAGCCAAATCCATCGAAGCCAATAACAGTGCCAGGACCGATGACTACATTTCTTCCGATTATCGTACCATCATAAATAATAGCGCCCGGATGGATAACGGAATTTTCGCCGATTGATACATTGGCTGCTATAAAGCAATTGGCCCCGATCTTCGATGAGGCGGCAATTTCTGCCGATGGATCGATTACGGCACTGGGGTGAATCCTTTCAACGAAGATATTTTTTCTTTTATTAAAAATCCCCAGTGTTTTTGCAAAGGCATTATACGGATCATCACTTCTGATGAGAGCAGGGATTTGGCGCCCATCCGGCATTACAAAAGATTGTCCGACAATAACTGCAGAAGCCTTGGTCGAAGTAATAAATTTTTCATAAGCCGGGTTTGAAATGAAGGTTACTGCTTCCGGACCGGCATTAGTGATCGCTGCCGGATGAGTAATTTCTTCGTTGCCGGATGCGTGCTCAATCGAAGCTCCGAGCTGAGATGCAAGTTCGCGGATAGTCACTGCAAATTACTATTATCTGTGCGGAGTAATAACACCGCCCGGTGGTGGTTGCTGTTGGGGAGGTGGCTGTCCGGGCTGATTTGGATTTGCATTCGGTTTGTTTGTATTGAGTGGATTATTCAATAAAGGAATATTGAATAAATCGTTAGACTCTAATCCCAATTTTTTTGCAACGGCACCAGAGAGATCGAACCTGGCATTCGTATAGAGAATCGAATGATCGTTAGCGCCGCGATCCAGAACGTAATCATATTTCCCTTCGATGGCTGCCTCTTCGAGGGCTTTATTGAATTTTTCGAATGCCGATTTCATAAACTCCGCCTGCTTGGAATACAGTTCTCCGTTAGTACCATATTTTGACTGGCGAAAATCGTCGATACGTTTTTTCAGATCGGACATATCGAGTTCCACGGCATTACGTTCGGCCTCGGTCATGATAAGTTTTTTCCGTTCAAAATCATCGCGCTTGCGCTTATATTCCGCTTCCATATCGCCGACCTCTTTGTTCCATCCGTTCACTAATTGATCAAGGCGGACTTCTGCATCGACTGCTTCGGGCATTCGTTTGATAATCTTTGCAGCATCGATAAAGGCGATCCGGGATTGAGCATGGGAAACACTTGCCGCAAACATCAAGGCAGCAATAAGAATAGAAGCATATTTATATTTCATAACTATACGCTACGGTAAAATTTTTCTTTTGATTCCGCACCTTAACCGAGCCTGAGAAATCAACAAGGCGCGTCTGCTATACTATAAGCAAACGCGCCTTCTAAATTGTGCCCCGAAAATGAACCCGGGACGAAAAACTGCACTTATTTCTTCAATGCGCTCGAAACCTCATCGGTAAGATCGGTTACATGATCGGAATCGACATACGTAGTCTGAGCATTCTTGTCAAAAACGATCTCGACTTTTTTCTTCTTGGCAACAGTTGCGATAGCTCCTTTGACTTTCTCTAAGATCGGAGTCAAAACTTCTTTCTGAACCCGGAGATAATCGCCGTTCTGCTGATTCATCTTCGCATTATTATAGGTCTGGATGTCCTGCTGCATTTTATTGACTTCTTCGTCAGCTTTCGCTAATGCCTCTTTCGACATCGTTTCCTTGATCTTCTGATATCCTTCGAATTTCTCCTTGAGATTCTTCTGCATCATGGTAATCGTATCCTGCCATGATTTTACGATGCCCTGGATTTTTGTATTGCCGGTCTGGTATTCGCTGTAGCCTTCAAGCACTTTATTACCATCGACAACGCCGATTTTCTGTGCGAATGACTTCATCGAAACCAGCGAAAGCAAGCCGATGACTGCGAATGTAAGAATAGTACGTTTCTGTATTGAAACCATGAGTTAATTCCTCTTTAGAATGTGAATATGAATTGAAATAAAATCCTTTTAAAAAGGCTTATGTAAATACGAATAAGCCAGGAAAAGTTTCAAAAAAGTTCTATGAATCCTTATTATTCGGGTGGTTCAGCCAAGCTCCACTTCGTGCCTTCTTTGCTATCTTCGAGCACGATTCCTGCTTTTGCCAGTTCCTTGCGGATCGCATCGCTCATAGCAAAATCCTTTTTAGTACGGGCTTCGTTCCGTTTTTCTATTTCTATCTCGATTAAATGCGCAAGAGCTTTCTTCTCTTTAGGGGAGTGCTGAGTGCTGAGTGCTAAGTGCCGAGCGGGGAGAATTCCGAGAACATCTCCGGCAAGGGCATTCCAGATGTGGTATAATTCTTCGAGTTTTCCGGAATCCGACTGTGTGAGCACTGCATTTGTTTCTTTAGCAAGATCATAAAGGGTGGCAATTGCTTTCGGAGTATTGAAGTCATCGTCCATATCCTCGCTGAATTGCACTACGAGTGAATGCCTGCGCTCTTCGGAATTAAGAGGGCGCTTTTCGACTGTGACCGAACTCTCTAATTTATCATAAACTGCCAGCAATTTTTTATACCCGACTTCAGCGGCATCAATTGCATCTTTTTTGAATTCCGTTGTGCCACGATAATGCGATTGCAGGAGATAATAGCGCAGCGTCATTGGTTCGAACTCTTCGAAGAGATCACGAAGATAACTGGAATTACCGAGCGACTTACCCATCTTCACTCCATCGACGGTTACCATATTATTGTGCATCCAGTACCGGGCAAAGGGTTTGCCTGTCGTGCATTCGGATTGAGCGATCTCGCATTCATGATGCGGGAATTGGTTCTCCAATCCTCCGGCATGAATATCGAATGTCTCGCCGAGATATTTCATGCTCATCGCCGAACACTCGATATGCCAACCTGGGAAACCATTACCCCAGGGAGATGACCAGCGGAGAACATGTCCCTTCTCTGCTTTCTTCCAAAGTGCAAAATCATTGGGATGGCGCTTTTCCGTGCGCACTTCCACTCTTCCTGATGCTTCCTGATCTTCAGTCTTTCTTCCGGAAAGCTTGCCGTACTCGGGATCTTTTGTCACATCGAAATACACGCTTCCACTAACTTCGTACGCGAAACCTTTTGCGATAAGCTCTTGGATGATCTGTATTTGCTCTATGATATGCCCGCTTGCTCTGGGCATAATATCGGGCGGGAGAGTATTCAGGCGCGCCAGATCTTCAGAAGTCCGCCGGCTATAAGTCTCGGCGATCTGCATGGGATGGATTTTAATCCTGGCACTTTCTTTAAGCAGCTTATCCTCGCCCTGATCTTCATCGTTATCGGTCATGTGCCCGACATCGGTAATATTCTGCACGTAGGTAACATGATAGCCTAAAAACGTCAGGTATCGGCGGACGACATCGAATGAAACGTAGCTCTTCCCATGACCAATATGGGCGTCGGAATAAACCGTCATCCCGCAGACATACATCCCGATCTTACCGGTGGTGAGCGGTGTAAATTCTTCCTTTTTTCGGGTTAACGTATTATAAATTTGCAATGACATTTTTCAGTACTGAGTGTTAAGTGCTGAGGGCTGAGTATATATGAGTCCCAGTAACAAGCGCTGTTTTCTTGATGGAAGAGAACGCGGCTATTACTTTTTTAGTGCGAAATACTCCCCACCTCAGCACTTAGCACTCAGCACTCAACACTACTTCTTCACTTAGCCCTCGGCACTTCCCTCATTTTCCGTGAACCCTTCCGATGTGATTTTTGTCTTGGGGCGTCAAAATTTTCGTATATTTGTAGTCAGATTGTTTTATTTAATCGGAAGTTATGCACTTACCGTGAGTCAGAATGTGCTCTGGCAGGCGGGTGGGGTATAACTGTTTTATTCACTATTCACTTATTTAAGAGGTAATTACAATGAGGCTTCGTAATTTAATTGTGCTCGCTGCTATCGCAGCAATGTCTTTCGGGACAATGGCTTGCAGCAAAAAAACTGAAGAACAGAAACCGGCTGATTCGATGATGACACCGGCTCCTACAACTCCGGCTCCGGCTGTAGCGCCGACACCGGCTCCTGCTACCATGGATTCTGCTAAAGGTGAGCAGATGAAAAAAGATGGCGAGCAGATGAAAAAAGAAGGCGACAAAATGAAAAAAGAAGGCGAAAAGAAAGCCAAGTAATTTTTCTTTTCTTTCACTTTTAGAAAAGGCTCCGGAATGAAAATTCCGGGGCTTTTTTCTTTTAACTAAAGTCACCCAGGAACCAGTGTCGTTGCGAGACCGACTTTAGTCGGTCACGGCAATCTCAAATCCTGAAGTTATAAACTAAGTATTAGATGTCCAATCTAAAAAAAAGTATATGTATGTGTGTTGAAACATACTTATTGAATTTTATGTCTTACTGTAGAGAATTTGAATAACGAAACCTGTGGATAAAATACAATTGCAATCACGCCGCGATTTTTTAAAATTATGTTCTGAAGGTCTTGCAGGCATTGCCATTATCGGATTTATCGCGCCGGTTATCAATAGCTGTGCGAATGCAACCGATTCAGGACCGGATATTGCTGCCTTTAATATAACCGTCGATGTCTCATCGCTTAGTGCAAACAATCAAGGCTTGCGCACCAATACTCCTGACGGACATGTGCTCCTCGTCGTCAGGCAAAGCACAACAATTTATGTTAGTATCCTCCTTGTATGCACCCATGAAGGCTGCGGAGGAAGTAATATGCAGCAATCAGGCAATACAATTACCTGCTCCTGTCATGGCTCGCAGTTTAATCTATCCGGACATGTGACCCATGGTCCGGCTTCATCAGATCTAACGACCTTCCCGACTGTATTCGATTCCGCAACAATGAAAGTGACGATCCATAATTAATATTATCTTCTAATAACGCTTCGGAAAGAAATTCCAGCCTTATTTCCTTCTATTCTGAATCTGAATATTCCCGAAAGAGCGTATTCTCTTATGTATGTGCAATTTCAGAAAGGAATAATAAATGGAAGAAAATTTGCAATCGCGCCGCGAATTCTTAAAAGTCTTAGGCGAAGGCCTTGCCGGAATTGCCATTATCGGTTTTGTTACTCCGATCTTTAATAGCTGTGCCAGCTTCACCAACCCCGGAGCAGACGTTGCGAAGTTTAACATGACTGCTGATGTATCGTCATTAACATCCAATAATCAGGGATTGCGAACAAATACACCGGATGGACATTCATTGCTCATAGTAAGGCAAAATCCTTCAACATACGTTACACTGCTGATGATATGCACCCATGATGGATGTACCGATGATAGAATGCAGCAATCTGGAACCACAATAATTTGTAGCTGCCACGGAGCGGAATTTAATCTCATCGGTGAAGTAAAACACGGACCTGCCTCAACCAATCTGACTACCTATGCAACTGCCTACGATGCAGAAACAAAAAAAGTCACCATTCATAATTAGCGAACAGCACTCCTGTCTATCCTCCGTTTTTTCCCAAACTCATTTGAACTAAGCTTGGTTGATTATGCAAATCGTTCTGGTTGTATAAGTATGTCATTCTCAACGGAGATCCGCCGCTGCGGACGATGTGAAGAATCCCCCTGAATGCCACGGCCGGCTGAAGCCGGTCTCGCAATGACATCGAAAAAAAATAAATGCGCATTTCGATCATCATCGCCTTTATCCTTTTCGCTTCTCTTGCCGAGGCGCAGAATCTCTCGGTTGTTAATATCGATTCTTCGAACTTCCCTACAATGAAAGCGAAGTTCTACGCTTCCGATGCAAGCGGGAATTTGCAAAGTCCTTCGACAGCGGAACTCAGTGTTACCGAAGATGGAGTACTTCGGAAGATAACCAACATCACCTGTCCCCAAATAACAGCATCTCCTTATACACTGGGGTTAATGTTCGATACACATGGTGGACTTAATATTGCAAAAGCCGCAGCGCAGAAATTTCTGGGTATTCTTCCTGTTCCTCCCAGTGAAGCAGGTATTACAGTCATGGATGGCGGAGCCTATATCATGCAGGATTTAACGCAAAAAAAGTCACGGCTCATCACGAGACTCGCCAGTCTTTCGACCTCATCGACCACTGATCTCCAAACAATGTTCTACGGTCCAAAGGGTGGCGGCGTAGAATTTGTCAGCGGAAGACCGAATAAAAAAGCCCTTATCCTTTTAACCGATCTCCACTGTCCGCAATATAATCTTGACAAGATACGACTTTTTGCCGACTGCAATAAAGAAGAGATCAGTGTTTACATTGTGCTGATCAATGCAAATGATTATTACGGATATTTCCGCGAGATCGCCGATAAGACGGGCGGTGAATTATTTGAACATGTTAATACAGCAGAACAAGCCAATTCGGTATTTCTCAAGATAAGCAATGAACTCGGGGTGATCCCTCCCTGTGAAGTGACCTGGGAATCCGAAGGTTCTTGCTCGGCCGGTATTCGTAAAGTATCCTTTAGCTGGAATTCTGAGACTGCCGAAGCATCCTATATCATTCCACATTTCAAACTGGCACAACTGCTAACTTCTCCGGTATCGCTTTTTCTTCTCGCCAAGCCTATTGGTATTAGATTCGATACCACAATTACCATAACTGCACTTAGCTCGGCATTTACCATTACAAATATTTCGAGTTCGAATTCTCTGTATGATATTTCGCCAAAATCTTTTTCTCTTGCACAAGGTGAGACAAAAACCCTGACAATCAGCTACACTCCGAAAGACAGCAGCTATATCTGGACAAATTTTTCGGTTTCTACCGATAGGTGTACTCAATCGTTTTATGTAAGTTCTAGTTATCCCGGAGCATTACCCGGGGCAAATGTACCGAGCATCAAGATCATAAGCCCGAACGGTGCGGAGATTTATCAATCTGGTAGCGATACCATTATCAGCTGGTCCGGAATTCCTCCGACCGATACCGTGATGCTAACATATAGTCTCGACAATGGCCAGTCCTGGAATGTGATCACCTCGCAAGCAACTGGCGGCAGTTATATTTGGCATCTGCCGAATCAAACCAGTACTCTGTGTCTTGTGAAGGTTACACAATTTGCTCGTTCGGCAGGAAATTTTGTGATTCGCTGTGGTGGCACTGGCAGTTCGCTTGATGCAGCGAGTGTCGTAACGGATAAATCCGGAAATCTGTATGTCACCGGTGCAGCAGATGGAACGACGGATTTTGGCGGTCTCACACTTACGTCGAATGTGGGCCAGCAGGTATTTGTAGCTAAATATAATTCATCAGGAAGTCTGCTTTGGGTGCGGTACCTTTTTACCATGATAGGAGGAGGCCATTCGAAAGGCAATTCGATTTCTCTCGACCCTACTGGAAATATTTTTGTGGTTGGTAATGTCGGCGGAGGTACTGCCATTTTCAATAATGACACTTTAAAATCTTCATTCGGATATATTTTTACCATTAAACTTTTTCCGGATGGAACATCTGATTGGATACAGGCTCAAGTAGCTTCTGCATCCGGGTCAATAGCCGATGCTCTTGGTGTTGCGAACGATGAATCCGGCAATGTGTATGTTTGCGGATTTTTCGGCGACTCTCTTCGGTTCGGAAATATTCTCTTGACGGGTTATCGTTATTGGGATATTTTTGTTACGAAATTCCTGCCTGATGGCACCGTTGCGTGGGCTCACAAAGCCGGAGACTTCAATTTCGATAAAGGTTATTCAGTTGCAGTCGATAAAGGTGGTTTTGTATACATGACTGGTTCATTCGAAAATGACGTCGATTTTGACGGTACAAAAGTGGCAAATCATGGTCAAGATGACATCTTCATTGCAAAGTATAATCCTGATGGGTCTTTAGCATGGGTCAAAGGTATTGGAGGTACGACAAATGATGAAGGTCGCGGAATAACTATAGATCCATCAGGCTTTATTGTTGTTACCGGTCAATTTTCTGGAACAGTGGATTTTGGAGGAAAGATACTGACGAGTAAAGGAAATAACGATATGTTCGTTGCAAAATATCTTCCTGATGGTACCTTGACCTGGGTTACCCAGGCGGGCGGCATAAATTCTACCCTCGGAAATGGCATCAATTCCGATCCATCAGGAAATATTTACGTTGCCGGTACTTTCAACGGAAATGCAGATTTCGGAACGCAGACACTTACACGCGTAGGCTCTCAAGATGTTTTTATAGCCGCATATTCATCGGACGGAACATTTAAATGGGCTAAACGCGCAGGAAGCTCGAACAATAACTATCACGGGGATGCCGTTACCTCTGATGATTTCGGGAATGTGTATTGCAGCGGTTCTGCTATTAAAGATGGGGATTTCGATGGAGTACCTTCGCCTCATATCGGAGCAGGATATCAAAATTTATTCGTCTGGAAGTTGGGCAGCCAAACTCCGCTTCAATCAGATCAATCCGATAACGTTTTCTCCATCATCGCACCGACATTTTCTTTCTCGGCAAATACGATCGACATGGGGCAAGTGGAGGCCGGTAAAGAAAAAGATTCTCTTGTCAAAGCGACGATCTGCAATACAAGTACCATTCCTCTCCATGTGCTTGGCTTAGATGTAACCGGCGGCGATAAAACGGAATTTATGATAATGTCCGGCGCCGGGGATTTCACACTCGTGCCCGGAGAGTGCCGCGATGTGATGTTTACCTTCATGCCGATGATGACGGGCAAGATGTCGGCCACTGTTACTTTACGGACAGCCAGCGGAGATTTCAAGGATACAGTTAAAATATTAGGTGAAGGGATTGCACCTCAACTGCAGGTGATCAGCAATGTGATTGATTTCGGACAAGTGAAGATCGGAGATTTCAAAGATACAATTATAACCGTCGCCATTCAAAATATCGGAAGTCTTCCGGTGAATTTCAGTTCGACGAGTCAGCTTGGACCGGATGTTAAACAATTTTCTTTGCAATTCGGTGATGCGCCCTTCACACTTCAACCAAATGCAACGCAAAGTGTAACGCTTCGCTTCGCACCGAAATATATCGGAAGAACTTCCGGACGAATCGGATTTGCTAACAACAGTCCAAATTCACCTGCGATATTATCTGTCTTCGGTCAAGGTCTCGGCGGTCTTGTTTCTATCAAAGATGACTCCGGCTACGCCGGTGATCATAAAAATATTCCGATGATCTTGGAGAAAGTACCTATCACATCCGTGCAATCGGAGGCAACAAATTTCTCTGCGAGGATTACGTATGATAGAACAGTGCTCTATCCTTCAAGTGGAAGCATTCAGCATGGAGCAAGATTCGATACAGTAAGTATCAATGGCGCACTTCCTGCGACTCCCGATGCAAGCGGGACGCTTGCGCTGCTGCCATTTACTGTTATGCTTGGAGAGAGCACAATCTCTCCGATGAACATCGTTGATTTTGTTTGGCTTGATGGCTCCGGTCAGCCGGCTGATTATGATGTGGAGACTTCGAGCGGGACATTCCATATGCTTGGAATTTGTCCGGCTGGCGGGAATAGATTATATAATCCTGATGGGCAAGTTACAATGGCTCATGTAACTCCAAATCCGTCGAAGGGAATAATCCATATCGATATTCAAACGACTGAAGTTGGAAGGACGCAGCTTTCAATTATGAATTTGCTCGGAGAGAAAGTAGCTGCAATCTCCGATGGCGAGTTAAAGCCGGGAGCGCATTCATTTGAGTTCAACTCCGCAAAACTTTCAGCAGGTTCTTATTTTCTTCTCTTGCAAACTCCGACGGTACGGAGGTTGGAGAGAGTGGATGTGGAGAAGTGATTTCTCAGCGTGTCATTGCCAGAGATGCCGAAGGCATCCGAAGCAATCCCCTTCAGGATATTCTATTAAGTAACAGTCAGGCAATCTTCCGGGGATTCCTCACATCGTTTTTTATTCCTTCGGAATAAAAAATCTCCGTTCGGAATGACACCCTACTACAGGTCTTGCTTCTACAAAAGTCCGTCCCACGGAAGGAACCGCCCCACTATTTTCTTCTGAAAATTCCTCTCCAAATTCCGGCGGCGAGGATTGCGCCTACTATCGGAGCTGTAATATAGAGCCACAACTGCTCGAGCGCTTTACCGCCTACAAATAGTGCCGGACCTATGCTGCGAGCCGGGTTTATGCCAGTTCCGCTGACGGAAAACCCCATCATGACTAATGCGATGATAAAAAATCCGAGTACAATTCCGACGAATCCGGCGATCTCGGCGTGGCTTGTTGCGGCGAAGATCGTGATCAGTAAAAGCATCGTAAGCAAAGTCTCGGTACAGAAAGCTGCAAGGGTTGAATAGGTTGAATAGCTTGTTGCGCCCAGTCCTTTATCAAGGGTGTAAGCTGATTTGCCGCTTGCAATGAGATAGAGAACACCGGCTCCGGCAATTGCTCCGAGACACTGAAAGATAATGTACATCATGCCTTGTTTTGCGCCAATTCTTCTGACGGCGATCATACCAATCGTTACTGCCGGATTAAAATGCGCTCCGGAAATATGCCCGAATGTATAGATCAATCCGATAACGGTAAAGCCGAAAGCAATGCCAATACCGAGCGGACCAAGCCCCTCTGTAAGTACCACACTTCCGCAGCCGATGAGGACAAGAGTGAGTGTTCCAAGAAATTCGGCAAAGTATTTTATAGATGCTTTTGTTTCCATGCGGCAAAGATACGGGAGAAAAATGAGCGAATGGGAATTAAAATTTTATGATCTTTTCATTGTAGATCATTCCATCGATTGCATACCGCAAATAATAGGTGCCGGTCATTAATCCGCTCAGATCAATATCTTTTTCGTGAGAGTCGATGAGCGTTCTTCCGGTAATATCGATAATTTTAAAACCTGTCGGCACATCGGTGATATGCAAAATGCTTGAACAAGGATTCGGATAAAAATTTATGCGGATATCATTTTCACTCTTAACAGAAGATGAAGGAATTAACTGAAATCTATTGAAGAATTGCCAGATCGCCGCTGACGCATTGAAGTCTCCATTGTTTCCAATTCCTGCTCCCGGCCAATCGACATGCGCTCCATTTATTATTTTATAGAGTTCGCATGCCATGTTTCGCAGTTCGGCAGTCCACTCATAATGAATAACTGTTGTTCCATCGAATGGATCGATATCGGGAAGATTTGTAATTCCGGGAAGCGGAATGCAGCCATCATTCAATACCCAAAAATTCAGAAGCGTATCGATATTCGTTGTGCTGATCGATGCAGTGTATGGAACGACGTTATCGGCAGTGCCATGAATTTCCATAACAGGGACAGCGTTCACTGGTTTGCATTTAGCAAATTCCAGCGGAGCCATGCTGCCGGAAACAGATGCAATGGCAACGATCTTATTGCTCAATTTCCAGGCAAGCTGATAGCACATATAGCCTCCGTTGCTGAGACCTGAAGCATAGACTTTTTTCAGATCAATATTAAAACGTGAATGAAGTGTGTCGATGAGCTTTGAGAGGAATGAAACGTCATCCGGAGTTTTCGGAAGTCCTGGAATGCCTGCATTCCAGTATTGGCGCGCGGTTCCATCGATCAACCCTTCGGGATAGACGATCAGAAATCCTGCAGTGTCTGCAATCGGCATATAATTCGTATAACCCTGTTCAAGTAAAGCATTCGAACCGTAACCATGGAGATGAATAATCAGAGGGCGAGAACTTCCTTTAATATAATTCTGCGGAATATATGTATGGTAGTAGCGCATCGTCCCTTCGAAAATAAGACTATCGGTAATAGTTTGCTGACCCCAAACCAGATGAATCGGAGCAATCAGGAGTATGAAGACGTTTTTTTTCATGATATTCTTTCCAGCACAGTGGGATCCGAAGCTTGGAATTCACGTGACTTGAAGTCGCGGC
>JADMIO010703254.1_pt1 | contig 40183 bp, 69 predicted proteins | sample 8958161 | NCBI WGS metagenome assembly JADMIO01 (sample SAMN16585339, study PRJNA669376) | soil metagenome | isolation source: Crop rotation soil | place: USA: Cullars Rotation, Alabama | collected 2011
GCCGCGACTTCAAGTCACGTGAATTCCAAGCTTCGGATCCCACTGTGCTGGAAAGGGCGCAGCGCTTCGATGCGCATACGGGCCGCGCCCTTGCCCTGGTTCGGGATCACAACGACGGTGTAACCCGCAGCCTTGAAGGCGCTTTCGAACGACACGTCAATAACGCGGTCATTCGTCCCGCCGTCATGTGGCAGGTAAATATCAGCGCGCTCGGGCCCGTAGCCGTGCGCGTGCAGCCAGCGGATATGCGACGCCAAGTCCTGCCCTTGCGCCTCGTAGTAATCCCGCTGGCGGATTTCTCGGTTGATGAACTGCGTCGGCCACATGGCAAAAGCGTCAGCGCGCGCCCCGGTGCCGCCCAAGTCGCAGTAGATACGCACGCGCACCAGAGGATCAAACGCCACGCGCCCGATGCGGCCCTGGTTCTTTGCCTCAACCAGATGCTTGGCGAAGTAAGCCCCAACCATGACGGTGATAAAGCCGCCTTCCCAAATATGCTCGTACTGGTCGGCCCGCTCGGCAAGGTCACGCACGCGCTCACGTTCGAGTTTTTGCGGAAAGCGCGGGTTGTCGCGCCAGTTCAGTTCGACGATCTTAATTAGCGCGTCACCGGACTGGCGGAAGCGCTTTTCAACAGCCGCGTTCTTGCGCTTCGGGTTCCACGTGATCCACAGTTCGGCGTTCCAGTCGGAGCCCTCTTCGCGCAGCGTCGGGATCAGCACGGACCACGCTTCATCCGTCACCGGCTCGGCCTCGTCCACCCAGCACAGCAGGATGCGGCCCTTTGACTTGACGCTCTCGATGCTGCGGTCCAGGCCGGCGAACGAGAAACTGATAAGCCCGTCACGGCTCCGGATGTATTTCTCGCCCACGTCGTAATAGGCGGCCAGAAACGGCTCGTCCTCGATGGCGCGCTTAACTTCTTCCAGCGACGAATCGTCCAGCGAGTTCATGTACTGACGGGCGCATAGGATAATGCCGCCGATCCCTTGTCGACCAAACATGAGACCCCACACAGCAGCCATCTTCGCGAAGCTGCGTGTCTTGCCAGAGCCTCGCCCGCCACAAGCCCCGCGCACGTCGGCTGGACCAATGAACACGGGTTTCAGCTTAGGGGGTAGTTCGACTTGGACTGCTGACAAGGTCCACCAATTCAATGCGGCTGACAGTCCGGACTGGGTCCTCGCTGTTGTCGCCGCTGATCGTCGTTGCCTGAAGGTTCGGGAGCGATTTGTTAAGTAGGATTTCGATGCTCTTGCGCTGGCCGCTGGTCAGTTCGCGGACGCCCTCGGCGTCCTGCTGAAGCTGGAAAATCAGGCTGTCCACGTTGATGTGGTCGCGGCCGCGGCGCTTCGGCTTGGGCTCTTCGTGCAAGATTTTGGGGTCTGCAACGGCCTTGGCCACATCCGGCGTCACGGGGTAAACCGCGGCGTCCGCCTTTGACTGCTCATGCCGTGCTTCGTAGGTGGAGCGCTCTGTCATGGCCTACAGTGTGTTGCTTAATTGCACCACTGTTACCACACTGCCGCAGCGGTTTCAACGATGGGCATGGGTGCAACCGTCAGAGCTGGACCGCCTGGGCCGAACGTCGGCTGTGTTTGCATCGGCGCCATGTTTGCGCGCGCACGTTCGGGTGGTGAATGCAGCCCCTCGTCCAGCACATAATCGTAGTGCGGCCATGTGCCGTATTTCGCGGCCATGCGCTCCGGTGTGGCGTGAATGCCGCCATGATCGTTGATCTTCCAGGCCATCCAGGGAATAGCGCCATCACCCGCCACAGTGATCTTGAATGGCGGGATACGCCCGGACTTCTGGCCGTGGTAGATCGCTTCCAGCATGTCGTAAAACTCGTACGACTGGCGCGCCATGTGCTCGTTGGATTGATAGTAAAACGACGAACCATCCGAGTTGCAGGTCTGCGACAGATCCTTGAACGAAAGCTCCATGTTGGGCTTGGCGTAAGGGTACAGCTTGCGCTTTCCATCACCGGGCCGTGGCGCGTCGCAGCTATCAAGGCCGTGCAGTTCGATCTCAGTAAAACCCAGGTACGGGAAAATCATCGGCGCGCGCTGTCCAACGGTGGATTTTCCCGAGACACACAGTCGCGGGGCGTTGCGGAAGTTCTGGTTGAACCATTCCTTGTCGCCCTCGTCATCGTTGGTCGGATGCCAGATGTAGCAGTTCCTTTTGCCCTCGAACCGGGCTAGCGTCTTGGCGTGCAGGAACCCGCCCAGCAGGTAGGTCGTGCCGCGCTGGTAGGTCTGGTACGTCGACACGTGCTCGGCAGGATCGGCCATAACGCCGAAATCAGGCTGCACGCCGCGCTTCAGCAGCCAGTCATGGGTCTTGTTGAGGGCCGCGACCTTGACGCGCTTGGACAGGCGGATTTGGGCCTTAATGTCGGGGAGCGTTTGCTCGATGGACGGGCCGCCGCCGCAGATGATGATCTTTTGTCCCTGGTACTTGCCGGCCAGGTGCGCGGCTGAGGGGATAGAACCGGCCATGGACAGCGACATGCGGCGGCGCCGTTCGTGGATATCGACGCGGCCAACGTTGGCGGTCGGGACGGTGGAGCGGAGGTCGGCGCTCACGCTCTAACCCTGTCGGAAGATCACCGTTGCCGCAGCAGCGGTCGTCAGCACCACGGCCACGCCGTTCTGGAACATGAGGCCACCATCGGTGTCGATCTGAGGAATCGGGATGAACCCAGCGAACGTGGTGCCGCTGGTGGTGATGCCGGGAACGTCGAACGTGGCGAGCGTCGTGCCGCCCGTGGTAGCGGAGTCCGTCAGCGCCACGGTGCCGTTGGTCGCGCCGCCCATGACCCAGATGCCGGCGACGCGGCAGCGACCAATGACGGCGTTACCGGATGCTGTGACGCGGGATGTTTCGAGGGACATTAGGCGGTTTTCCCCGTGATGAAATCGAAGTATTTGGCTGCCATTTCGATGGCCTCGTCAGCGTTCTTGGCGTGGACCATGGCTTGAGCGAGGCAGGTTTCCCGGAGGCGCTGCGCTACCAATTCGGGGTCGGGGCGGGTTGGAACATAACCGCCCGCTCCACCACCGCCAGCGCCGCCTGTGCTTGTGACGCAGTATTCCACGCTAACAGCCCTTACCCTTGCCGGGCTTCTTCGGAGCGCTCTTTGACTTCTTAGCCATGGTATCCCCCGAGTTGTGGTGCGCGCATGATACGCAAGTCGTGGTGATTATGCAACGGTGTTGCTTTTCGGTAGATACTTCGCCTGTGTCGGCCACACCCAGGGCTGGACTACAACGCGCCGCGCCACGACGACTAAAACCCCCTCGTTCGGCGTAGACTTTGCACGCGCGCCGGGGTTCGGCAGGAAATCCATGACCTGGATTTGACGACCATTTTTCCACCGCGCACACAGCTTCTCCACAACCCAGCCGTTTTGCGTGAACGCGTCATAAGCCGCCGTAGGCTGAACGCACCAGAAGCCGTGGTTGATGTTGGTCATGGGCCACATGGCAACGACGACACCGCCCTCTTTGAGCATGTCCGCCATGTTGCAAAAAGCCTGCCCGATGTTGAAGCAATGTTCGAGCGTTCCGGTGTCTATCAGCACGTCAAAGCGACCGCGCCACTCGGTCGGCAGCGGCTCGTTCAGGTTCATGGCCACCTCGCAGCTACGGCTTGGCATGAGGTCGAAGTATGTGGGCTCGGTCAGCCCCAAGCGCGCCAGCAACGCGTCCGTGTCAGGCGGCTCAACGCTGGCCAGCAGTCCGTGCCATTTTTGGATAGCGGCGCAATAGGGGCTCGCTGGGAGCAGTTCGCCGCCGATGGCCCTGCGGTCCTCGACCACGTCCGGATAGCCCAGGCAGGCCACGCGTGGGCCGGGAAACCGCGTTTGGCGAAGTGTTTCGAGGAAGTAGAGATCAATGCCCATCAGATCTATCCTCCGGCACCCACCACAGCACGCCGTTGATGAACACCGGGATGTGGCCTGGAACGTCGTCGGTGTAGCCGATATGCGCGGCCCGTGCCGCCTGCAGCGCCATCTCCTGCGCCTCGCTCATCGCGTCGAACAGGAACGCCGCGGTCACCGTGGTTGCGCAGCCATGAGCGGCTAGCCATTGCTCGGCGGTCATATTTTCACCCGATCCGCGAACCTATGGTTCTGCCGCAACAACTCCGCATCCTCTTTGGCCGCACAGACCGGGCAGCGCCCCGGGCCGCCACAGCGTTGCTCCCATTTCACCGGGTACAGGCTGTGGTCGCCCTTGTCGGCTGCCGTGCGCAAGTTGCGAATGAGCCGCCTGTAACTGCCCGTTCCGGGCTTGACTGTTCCGGTCATCGCTCCCCTCCCCTTGGCTGGCTGGCCGCGTCGATCATGGCTTGCCATACCGTGACGGCATGGGAACGCCTAGCCAAGCCGCCTGCGTTTACCCCAGCGTCAGTCATTGGGATGGTCGGCCAGTCACGCATCGCGCGTATGGCAGCCCGCGCCCGCTCAAGAAACCGACCCCGAATACCATCAGCCGCGCCTGGCACAGCGGCCCATTCTTTGTCCAGATCGTCCCATGAGGATAAGGTCCCGCACGCGCTGAACATGGCCTTCGCCACCCGTAATTCCATCTCGGTCGGTTCGGTCATGCTTCCTCCAATTCGTCAGCGTACTTGTGGATCATCCGTTTTGCGCGGTCCATGAGCCACAGAACCTCACCACCATCGGCTGTGCTTGAGGCGGCGTAAAGGTTGCCATCCAAGGTGTGGCCCAGGACAACCACCGTTTCGAACTCAACCTCCGACGCCGCCCGCAATATTTTGGCCGGGTCTATCGGTGCGCGCGTTGGGCCGGGGAAATCGATCACAGTGCCCATTTTTTAGCCTCCGTCGACTGTTGCATAAATTTTATACACCCGCCTCGAAATATACATAGCATCGTATGTATAAACGTCAGCCCTGTTTACCTATTTCCGAACTAGACGGCGCGCGGGCGTACTCGCCGCACCAGTCGGTCAGGAGCACAGATCCCCAGAACATTACACCATCCGAAGACGGCAATGGAGCGTGTCTGCGGCACTCATGTCCGCCCGTTATTCCCGGCCTCATGAACCGGCATGTTTCACAACTTTCGGTCATGCCATACCTCCAACGGCTTCCATGTAGAGTTCTACGAGGGACCGACGTTCCGCCAGGTCAGACGGGTCCATGGCGCGCAACCGAATGACCTCGCGCATGATCTTCGTATCGAAGCCGGACGACTTGGCTTCAGAGAACACTTCCTTGATGTCCGTCGCAATGGCCACCTTGTCCTCCTGCAACCGTTCGATGCGCTGGATAAAGCTGGTCAGTCTTTGGGCTGAAATGCCCTGGTCGTTTGTAGCACCGCTGTTGTGTCCGATCTCGCTCATCTTAATCTCCGTTAATGTTAACGTTTCACGTTGCGTTGCTCGGTGCGTTGCATGTCGCATCCCTTCTTAAGGGGGATGCAACGCTGCAACGGACGCACTTGGACGATGCAACGCGCTGCAACGCTCTGCAGCGCACTCAAATAATCGTTATTTATCAAAGGACGCGCGTTGCATTCCGTCGCACCACGTTGCAAAACCGCGTTGCATTCCGCGTTGCATCGGGCCTCAGTAGGTTGCAACGGAGAAAACACCAATAAGTTGTGATTTAGACCATCCATACCCAGTCTCCGTGGATGCCGATCTTGCCTTTGATCTTCAAAGCCTGAAGGCCGCGGGCGAACTTTGACCTATCGGTTGCAGACAGGACGCCGGCCTTTTCCATCTTGTGAGAGGCGCCCACTAGTCCGCGCTTCTTGATCCATTCCCGAACGGCGTCCCGGGTGGCGCAGGCGGTGAGGGGCATACCGTCCTCGGGGACGACCACTTCGATGTTCTCGTCGCGGGCAAAGAGTTCCTTGAGGGTGTCCAGCCAGAGGCGCTCCTCGGGTTTTAGGACATCCGCTTTGGTTGTGGCCTTGGCCGGCGCTTCCGTCTCGCGAACTATGCAGGTGGTGATCTGGTCGCCATCGTCATCGGTGCCGAGTTCGACCACCTCGAGTTCGAAGGACAGGGTGTCTCCGTCTGCGTCGTCCTTGGCCTTGCGGACGGTCGCGGAGCGCGTCTTGCCCTCGGTGGCCTTGGCTACCTCAACCGCTACGTCGGCGGCCCCCAGCAGCGCGCTGTGGCCGCGCATACCCTTGCTGCTGTCCTTGCCCGAGTGGTGGATGATCATGATGTGGGCCTCGGTGGCCGTCCGGATCGCGTCCACGTTGGCGATGAACTTGCCCATGTCCTCGGGGGCGTTTTCGTTGCCGCCGGCGATGGCACGGTTGAGGGTGTCGATTATGAGCAGCCCCACGCCGATGTCCTGGCAGATGGCGATGATCTCATCGACGGTCTTGGGGTCTTGGAAAAGGTTAACGGGCTGGGCGATGTAGCCGAACGCCTCGGCGCCGTCGTAAACCATGATGGCCGCCTTGAGCCGCTTCTCGAATCCGGACACGCCTTCCAGCGCCAGGAACAGAACTTTGGTGCCCTTGACCCTACGCCCAAAAATTGGGTTGGCCTGGGCTATTGCACGCGCGATGTAGAGCGCCAGGAACGACTTTCCGCACCCGGGCTCGCCGTAGAAAATGGACATTTCGCCGGGGGATAACAGCCCCTTTAGGTAGTAGTCGCGCTGGCCGGCGGAATTGGCGTCGTCGTCCGTCAGGTAGTAAAATCGGCCATACTTTTTGCCGCGCGGGGGAGGGGGCAGGTGAACCACGTTGGTTGGATCCGGCTTAGCCTTCGGTTGTGGCTTGGGTGGTGCCTGGTCGTCCCATCGGCCTTCGTCCGGCTCCCATGGTGGCACGTCGGTGATGTAGCTCGGGATGTCGTCCGCGGTCTTTTTGGTCACCGTCTTGTCCTTTTGTGTTGTCGGCCGCACCACTGCATCCGGCCCACCGCCACCGGTGCCCGTGATCCCGTCTTGGGGTGTGAAGTCTGAGGTCATGCGCGATGACCGCGCGGCCCGTATTTCTCGCGGCGCGTCTCCCATGCTTTGGCGCGGATAGCAGTCGTCTCCTCGCATGACTTCGGTGCGGGCTTCTTCCGCGGCGCTTGGCCTGGCAGATAGACGCCGCAATCCAGCCCGTCACAGGGGGTGTGGTCGCATTCGCAGTGCCAGTATCGGTTTGTCATGGTCGTTCTTCCCCCGGCATCTGAAACAGCCCCGGCCCCGACAGATAGGCCCGCATCCTGGCATCGTCCGTTACGATCATCTCGCGCCCGGCGATCCGGACCACGCCGAGGGTGAGCCTGCCGCCGGGCCGCAGCATGGCGCTGAGGGGCACGCCGCGCTGCATGAGCGCCTTGACATGCCGCCACTCAAGGCGTAGCTGGGCGGCCCGCATAGCCGGGCTGAGACGGGGTTCATCGGCTGGTGCTGGCGAGGCCCATGGGGAGGGTTCGAGCGGGAAGTCCCAGATGGGGCGTTCGGCGCGGGCTAGGGCGGTGTGCATTACGCCGCCTCCGCTTGCCGAAGCCGATAAAGGAACCGATGCTTAGAAACGCGCGGCACCCGTACCGGAATAACGCCGTCCGGAACATGATTGCGGCGGCTATACTTCTTGCCCGTGGCGGGGTCCGCATAATCGCACCTTGGAGACTTGCGCCCCTCGTCCGTACGGCCGTCCACAACCCAGTTCGCGGCCTTGTAGATGGTGCCCGCATGGCCGGCCGAGGGGTCGGCATAGGAAACTAGGGCCATCACATTGGTGTGATTTCTCCGGATGTATTTGACAGCCTGGCTAATGACGTAGGTCTCGGCGTTTTTGGGCACGTCGTCATGCAGCCAAAGTCGCGCCAATTCCCACGTTTCGCCGCCGTATCTCTTGGACGTTTCGCGGGGAGGGAGGGCAAAAACGATACAGCCCAACAAGTCGTCGGAACGCTTCAAGGCCAGCGTCAACACGCAAACGCCGGGCCACTTCCCAATATAATGGGCGCGGATCATCTCGGCGCAGTCGGCGCGCGTGGCCGGGATAAGCTGGCAAGTCAGTCTCCACGACCGGTCGAAAACAGGGCCTAGCGGCTTCACGACGCGCTACCGAGATAGGGCGACCGGCTTGTCCAATGGTCGGCCCTTGCTTTCCAGCCACGTCATCAGGGCGATACGAAGCTGCGCCGAGATGGGCAGCCCTTCCTGCGTTTTGATGGCGTCCAGGCGGTCTTTAATCGGCTTGTCAATTAGTACGGTGAATTGAACCTGTTTCGCCATCTTATCCCCCAAATCTGGTAGTGGTAGTATGTGCGGATTAGTTGCAGATACTATGAGGGCGAAAAGAAACGCGCGCAACACAAAATTGTCACAGCCACTCACGTTTCCGTGATTGCGTCGTTCTAGAAATGCGGGCATGGTCATGGGCTAAGCGACTCCCGTGAAGAGTTGCGTTCAAGCCCAGGTGCGCGCCAACGCCCTGGGTTTCGCTTTTCAGGATGGACTAAATCCGCGTCGAGGGGAAGGGGTGGGCTACTTCGGCACAACCTTCAAGCAGTTTGGCGCATCGCAATCCATCGGCGGGTCGCCTTTGCCGTGCACGCATCCACCTTTGTACGCACACTGCACCGTCTGGACTTTTAGGAACGAGCAATCGCGCATGTCGCCATGAGTGAAACACTCTTGGCCGTTCAGACGGGTTTGGCCGCAAAACTGGCATCGTTCATACGCGCCCATCACTTCTTCTCCCCCTTCTTCAGCGTTATGACCGCCGCATCAATAGGCCGCATCGCATTGAGCGCGGCGATGATTGCGGACTTGGTGGGCTTGGCCGGAGGGCGCCGGGGAGGGGTCATTTGCGCGCCTTCCGCTTCGGCTTAGCTTTCTTGGCTTGCTCGCGTTGCAGCTTTTCTACAGCGGCTTTCGCTTCCTTCAGAAAGTCGGCGTAGTCCTGCACTGGCACGCTCCTGCGTCCGCTGAACTCCATCGCCGCGGCAGCATTCATCAGATTGCAGAGCTTGTCCGCGTCGGCGTGCGACAAATAGATCGTGGCGTCATCGACAGAGACCACCAGAATCTTGTCAGTTCGGTGTGCGGCAAAGCCCACCGTCATTGTGGCTGCGTCTTTCATCGTCCCTCCAAAATCTGTATGAACTGGTTCAAACTTTTCACCACATGAAACTTAACCGGCGTACCGTAGAAAAACTGTTCCCACTTTTCTTGCTCGTCGGAGAGCCGCCCGGTCAAAGATTTCAGTTCGATCCACGTGTAGGTGAGTTTTCCACTGCGCCGGTCGAACAGATGCAGATCCCACACGCCGCTCCTTTGTCCCATACGTTTCGCCAGTGATCGCTGGTTCACCGAACGGTATCCATCGTTGGGCGACACGGCAAAGATACGTGTGTTTTCGCGTAGGTTGGTGTCGATGCGGCATCTCTTGTCGTAATGCGTGATGCACGCCACCTGAAGCTCGGACTCCTCATTGAGCGCGGTTTCCTTGCCGGTAATCAGCGATTGCCTGCGCCGCTTCTTACGCTCCGGCAGATGGACGGCTTTGCTGTAGTCGAACTCGTATGGGGTGTCGTCAGGCATTAGCCAGCACACATCTGGCTAGAGTTTCCAGTAACGGAGAAATTAGGCTCCCGCTTCGGCTTCTGCCCCACAAACCGGTCGGCATCCCCGCGCGGATCATCCTCGAACCGAACGCCTTGCATCGTCGGCGGCGCTGGCTTCTCCACCGGCACAGTCCGCACCCGCACGCGTGGCGGCTTGGGCGTCCGCTTTGCACTCACGCCCATATGGTCCAGCTTGGCCTGTACGTTGCTCTCGTGGATGTGGAGAGCCTCACCGATCTCGGCGTATGTATGACCCAGCTTCGCCATGTAAACGGCTTTCTCGACCTTGCCCGGGATCAGCCAGAATTTATTGCCCCCGCTCATCGTTCCCCCTTACGCGCCGGCAGCTTCCGGACGCCATGTTGCTCAATAAACGCCGCCTTCTTTTTCTCCGCTTCGTCCCGGTCGGCGGCGGTGTCCGGACGAGGGCGGTAGGCTTTCACCGAGGCGTGACGGTTGCCTGGTCGGTTAGGATAGCGCGGCATGTCACTGTTCAGTGGAGGCTAAAATATTCAGGCGTTTAATATAGCCAGCCCGCCATTTATTAAGCGCGCGACTAAAACGTATTTTGTCGATGAACGAAAACCTATAGTGGGCTGGTGAGTTCATTCCATAAAACCAGAAGCCGTTTGATATCCAATATTCAGCGTTGGTTGCTGTGTCTCTGAGGGTGTACCGCCCTTCTTTGAAATCGTTTGGACGGTCTCCCAAGGCGTCCAATAGACCCTGAATGTTACTCATCTCTCGGCACCCTGGCGGCGGGAGTGTAGACGCGAGTCACCGATGTCAAATGTCGCGCGCTGATTAACGCGCCGGTCCACGCCACAGCGCGGGTCATCATCGGGTATCTGTGCGCCGGGCACAGCCATGCGTGGGTACCAAGGCTTTATAGGGCTCGGTATCGAGTTGTCGTTGTTGTCGACAATGTCGGTCTTTCGATAATGCCCAAGATCGGTGCCGCCGAGGTCGTCCTTTCGCCTGTGCATGGTCACTCGATAGATTGTGGGCTTCACACCATGAGGCGCTTCTACCCCTGATACTTCCGGGGGCTTGGGGGCGCGAGCGCACATAGCGCGGTAAGCCAACGCGAGGCCGTCAAGATCGACAAGCATGTCGCCGCGCTTTGTATCCACAAGGTATTGCAGATAGACCGCAGACCCGGCGTTTAGCATCAGGCGCGTGACTTTAATATCAGCCTCAACTTCTCTATCCGTAACTGACATAAGGGAGGGTGTCCTTTTAGGATTTACCACTGGAGGAATGAGCCTTCGCCGACAGGGCTCTCAAAGAAGAATTTATAAGACGCTATAGGCCTAAAACTCCGCGCCTCACCACGTCCGCTCCGCAGAACATCCCCGCTACCGTTTGCCCAATCTCCATATTCACGAAGCGTGATTCGCCCGTTGTCATACAAATAGACAGTCCCCTGGCAACTCAAGAGTCGCGCAAGAATTTTTATCATCCTCTATGTCCCTTCCTTGTTTACGTTGGCCTGGTTGTCCGCAGGTCCATCACACCACCGATTCCACAAGCAATACGCCCCGATGCAGAGCCACGGAATGAGGCCGATAATTACGCCAGCGGTGAGGGGGTCTATTTCGGCTAGCATCACAACAGCACCCACGCACACACCGCCGCAGAGCAGGCGATAACCGCCCAGAAGCACGCCGAGAAGATCGTGACGGGGTCGGGTTTCATTTCGGGTGCTTCCGGTCATAAGCGCGCATCCATTTCTGGACGGCCAAAACGGTGGAGTGTTTTATGTCTGCCCCGTCCCGCAACCGAGCGTAGAGGTTGGCGTTCTTATTGGCCGCCCGACTAAATGTAGTGGGGGCCATCTTATGACGGGCCAGAAATGCGTTAACTTCGGCCAGTAGTGGGTGTTTCGGCATAATCCCCTCTGATATAATTCCGCCACTATACTGCCGTCTTACGCATAAGGTGTCCAGAGAAATTTTATTGCGTTCTACAATTATTGCGATTTTTGGGCTTGCAAGCGTCTTTCAGGTAAGACAAGATGCGTCATCGAAACAACGGAACCCAACATGCCCCGCGACACCGCAGAAACCGAAATGTCCGAAGAAGCCAAGCGCCTGCTGCGGGAAGTCCGTCAGGCCCGGATGTTCGGCTCACCAACCAAGGGTGAGGAGGTTTGGGGCGCGATGATCGACCAGAAAATTGCAGAAGCGAGAGGGAAATAACATGCGCAATCTCACCACCATCACCGCCGCCATCGTCGCATCACGCAAGCCGGATCGCGACTTGATGGAAGCCCACCGCCAAGCCGCGCAGTTTCACGAGGCCATGGCCGAAGCCATCGACGCGCAGATGGAGCTGGACGGCGGACGGAACGACGATACGGACACGAAGTTTTGGCAGGCGCGCTACGGCGAGGCGCTGGGTCAGGCCGGCCGGGCGCTGGCGTTGATGCCGGTGAAATGGGCTGCGGTTTTAGGAACTGAGCTGACGCGGGTGGCTGTGCCGCAGGCGGCTGAGTAACGGACATGCCCCGCAAAATCATCACCACCTTCGTTTATCCGCCTATCCCCGTCCGGAACTGCGACTGGCAAGCCCACTATGACGGCGACGAGCCGGATGATGATGGCCGCATGTTTGTCGGGCGAGGGGCCACGGAACAGGAGGCCATTGACGACCTGATGGATAGCTATCCGGAACCTACCAGTACGAAGGGAATGTAAGACGATGACAAAGCATACGCCGGGACCTTGGGCATACGATGGCAACGTTATTGGTAGCGTCAAGTCCTCGCTGGGGCTTGTGGCCATAACGTACGGTCCGGGAGGAACTGACGAAGACGATGATGACAGGACCCTCGATCACGGCTCTATGAAACCCAACGCCCGCCTGATAGCAGCCGCCCCAACCATGCTCGCGGCGTTGAAGGAACTGGCAGCAATAGAGCCGAGCGCAAATACATCTGGCCGGGTCCGTGAGATTGCCCGCGCAGCCATTGAGTCCGCAGAGCCTACCAGGGCTGGATAATATTTAGGGAGCCGCCTCATGGCGGCTGAAGGGAATGAAGATGACAAAGCAACACATCCTGATTGGCAAGACCCTTACGGGTCTGTTGATCGCAGAAGACAAAAAGGCCCTGCTGTTCAAAACAGACGGCGGCGACGTGAAGGCGCGCTGTGATGGAGACTGCTGCTCGTCAACTTGGGTTGAGTCGGTTGAGGTTCCCGCGCTCGGTTTCCCGGCCACAGTGATTTCCGTGAGCGACCTTGACGGCCTGCGAGACGAGACGGGCGAATACGGCGACGTGGTTGCTCATTACGGGCTCAAAATCACGACCGATCGTGGCGAAATCGTTATCGACTACCGCAACGCATCCAACGGCTACTACGGCGGGAATCTCTCTTGGCCTGATGACGACTATTTCTACGGCGGCGTCCACGGCCAGAACGTTTCCAATGAGATTTGGGGCCCACTGTCATGACGCCACCAGGCGCGCCCACCATCTCTGAGCCTACCAGGGGGACATAGAACGATGAGCGCGACAGTGCATTGGTGCTTTCAAGGTTGGGGGAATTGGCAATCTAAGGCGTTTGACTGCCCCACCGAAATGTTCCGTTGGATTTCTCGGATGGGCGGCATTTACGGCAGGCGTTTCATCTGGACGCAGCGACCGTTGCATAAGTTTTAGGGAAGCGCGTTTAGCGCGCTTAAGTGAAAGGAATACCTCAGTGACGACGGTGTATAGAGAAAGAGCGGCGGCTGTGGCGCACGATCTTGGTATCAGCGACATGATCACCGAAGTAGTTGACGCCATCGAAGCCCTCTGCATCCAGGTCCACAACGAGGCGGTGGAGAAGTGCATCGCGATGTGCACTGGCGAAGTTGGCACATACAACGGCACCGCATACGACGGCGGGTCGGGCTCAAATGGTTTCGACAGGGCTTGCTATCAGATTGAAGAGGGTATCACGGCCCTAATAATCACAAAGGAATAGGTCATGCACACGACAGCCTTAGAGAAACAACAGCCTCTGGTATCGGTACCGACACTGCCGAAGTTGAATGAGACGCAAGCGTTATTGAAACGCAGCCTTGACGCTCACGGCGCAAACGGTGAGCGGTGGTATCAGCTACTGCCCGACAGACACGCCGCTCCAGGCGCTGATTGCGTCATGAACATGCTTTCAAGGATAGGCGAATGGAGCCCTAACTTTTGGAGGGCACGCGAGTGCCTTTGCTTAGCGGCGGGTGGACGCCACGAGACAGACTCTCGCGCCGTTTATCGTTTGAACGACAACCCGCAAACCGTATTCGCGGACATCCAAAATCTCTACGCCAAAGCCATCGTCCTTGCCGGCCATCACCCATGAGACGCACCCGCCGCCAGTGGCGCACCTGGCTCATAAACAACGTGGTGTTCCCGATGACGTTCCCCATCCACATCTTGCTGCAGTTTTTGATCGGCGACACTTCTGATGATGTGACGCGTTAAAAAAGAAACTTGGACCCATTTATAAAGGTGAAAAATGACTGAACAAACGAAACCGAGAAAATCTAAGCTGCTGGCGGTGTCGCCTGAAGTTGTCGAGCCGCGTAAGCCGAAGGTATTGATCTACGGCAAGCCTGGCGTCGGCAAGACGTGGACCGCGCTGGACTTTCCCAAGGTCTACTATATCGACACGGAGGGCGGCGCGGATCTAGCGCACTACCGCGCCAAGCTGAAGGATGCCGGCGGCATGTACTTTGGCCCGGATCAAGGCTCGCTCGACTTTGATACCGTGATCGGGCAGATCGAAGCCCTCGCTACTGAAAAGCATGACTACAAAACCATTGTGATAGACAGCATCACAAAGCTGTTCAACACGGCTATTCAGGACGAGCAACAGCGCCTTGGTGATAAGGATGCGTTCGGCGCCAGCAAGAAAGAGCCGATCCGCAAAATGGGCCGCCTACTGCGCTGGATTAACCGCGCCGATATGAACGCGATCATCATTGCCCAGGAAAAAGCTCTATGGGGCAAAGACGAGAAGGGACAGCAGGCCCAAGTCGGCGTCACATTCGATGGCTGGGACAAGCTGGAATACGAACTCCACCTCGTCATGATGATCGAAAAAATTGGATCCGGCGAAAAGCCGTTGCGCATGTCACGGATCGGGAAGTCACGCCTTGTCGGCTTCCCCGAAGGAACTAAATTCGATTGGTCATATCCGGCGTTTGCCGAACGCTACGGCAAGGATGTGATCGAGAAAGAGACGGCGCCAGTGGTTCTGGCAACACCTGAGCAGGTGGCAGAGGTCGAGCGTTTGCTCGGCATTGTCAAGGTTGCTGACGACTGGCTGAAGAAGTGTTTCACCAAGGCGGAAGTTGAAAGCCTTGATGAAATGGATACCGATATGATTGCGAAAATGATCAGTTCCCTCAAAGAAAAGGTGCAGCAATAATGCGTTTCCAACCCGCTACCGAAGCTGAAGTTTCCGAACGTGGCCTTTTGCCCAAGGGCGAATATGCCTTTGAAGTTTTGGAGGCGACCGACACCACCTCCAAAAGCGGCAACGAAATGATGAAGGTCAAGATTGCCATCGAACACAACGATAGTCGTTATGGAGTGTTTGATTACCTCGTCGGCACCGAAGGCATGGCCTACAAAGTCCGCCATTTTGCGGACGCCATCGGCCTGATTGATCAATACGAGAAGGGTGAACTTCCCGCCGAGTTGTGCATTGGCCTGGCCGGCAAGTGCAAGATCGACATTCAGCCAGCCAAGGACGGATACGACGCTAAAAATGTGGTCAAAGACTACATCAAGCGCGGCGAGAACGTTGCCCCGTTGGTGGCGAACAAGAAGCCAATCACGAGAGACGATATGGATGACGACTTGCCATTTTAGGCAGGCGTCACCTGTATCAGACAGCAGCATAAGGACACGCCACCATGACACGCGCCAAAGTTATCCGCATTAACGCCATTCTTTACATCCCGCACGATGATAGCCTTGCCGACACGGGAAGGGCGATTGTCGATGAAACCAAGCTGCGGGAGAGTATCGGAGAAAACAAAGCAGTGGTTATTGAGAAATGGAACGCCGTTGATACGTCCGTGTTGGTGTCGAAATGATGGACTTCAACAAGCTCCTCACGCTGACGTTCAATACCCGCGGCACCGCGATCCACGGCTCACCGACCGCTACGCTGGCCCTGGACTTCCAGAACAACGGCATGTTCGGCTACGTGTGGACCGTCCGGATGCGCGCAGGTTCGGCGCCGTGGCAAGTGATCCTGCAGAGCGACCAGACCATCGACACGTCGGCGGAAAAGGACATGTTCTGCGCGGCTATTAACGGCATGACGCAAAAGCAATTCGTGAGCTTCTTCTGCGGCTGGCTGAACCCGCAACTGCAGCAGATTTTCGCAGGGCTCATCGGCCCGGAGCCTGCGCCTGTGTTGCCGCCGATTGCTCCGTCTGTGAACCAGAGCAACGTCGTGGACCAGTTGAACGCCACTGTGACGCGGGACTTCGATTTGAAGCTGGTAGGCAACGTGCCGGTGTTGGTGGCGAAATGAGCACGCTACCCTCGGGTTGGCCCAAATGCTGCGGGTACACCATGACCATTGATAGACCGGAAGAACGCGCGACGCGACGCGCGCTGGGGTCACAACAATGACGGGCGACTTAGACACAGACAACATGCGCATCAGAGGGCTCTCCGTGAACCTCATGGAAGAAATTAAAACTTCTACCAAACACGCCGAAAAGATGGCGCTGGCAATTGAAGCCCTGGCCGTTCGCTACGGTGAAAAGGGCGTGGGCAGCGTAAAGACATGGGCCGACCTCTATAAGGCTGTGCGCGACTACCGAAAGGATTACCCCAAGCAATGATGATATTTAACGAAGTCCTTGTGTGGCTAAAGGCCAACCAGCGCGGACAGAATTACTGGAAGAGGATGGAGGCCGCCATCGCTGCAACGCGCCCGACCGAACAAGATACGCGCCGTGTCGAACGCATAAGGCGCCTCTGCGAGGCTGTTATCTCAGAACGAATTTTAGATGGCCGAGAGCAGACCCGTGAGCAAGCCATTGCAGAGGCATGGCTACACGAGCGCGCCGTTATAGAAGCGACCCAAGGCCCTCAACCAGCCTCAGTGTCCCATCCTAGCTCCGGTGTTTCGAGCTAGGCCCATGAGGGCCTCTACAACATCAACATTTGGAAGGATAGAAAATGAAATTCAAACCAGTGTTCCGATACGACAGCAGCCAGAAGAAGTTGCGCTTATTCCGATTCCTTTGGACGCGCGGCACTGTGGGCGATGGCCTGGGGTATTCCGCCAAACTGTCGTTCGCGCTTACGCCAAAGCTCTACGGCTTTAAGCGCAATCTGTTTGATTGGCGCGCGACGTTCCTCGGCGTGCAGGTGCACAGACTTCGCGCTTACGGCGGGATCATACCGTAGCCCTACAACATCAACATTGTGTGTCCCTCCTCATGGCGGGAGGAAGGAAAGAAGATGGTGAATGTCCCCTGGTGTCACAAGTGCGACGAGCCTGACGGTCTTTGCAAATGTGAGGCCGTAAAATCTGAAGCTAAAAAGCCTCTCGCGACGCGCCTGGAGGAATACCGCGCCTCGATGGTTGCTCGAATGAGCCAAGTTGAACACCTTGTATCTCACAAGGCGTACCAAGAGGCAAAAAACGGTGTCGATCTTATTGCCGAGGCGATAAGGGCGCTGGATGACCAGACCCCCTCCGCGCCATGAGGAGCGCCCCTTATCCCTACATCCCCCACCCCCGGAGGACAACATGAGTGCAGACATTGAGCGCGGCGAACGCGTAGACGAATTGATCGAATTGGCAGCATGTCTTCTGGAGCATATGCGCTGGACGGACGACGCCGTAAGTAGGGCGCGCCAGAATCCCAGGGACGACGATCTTTACCGCACCGCCCATATGCTCGGGGAAGGTCTGGAAACCACCAAACGGTGTTTGGCCGACGCCATTATTGATGTTCGGCTTGATCTAAACGACCGCGTGCGCGCCGTCTGCCCGTTTCCCGCCTACACGGCAACGAAAGGCTCCATCCGGATCAACAAGGAGGGCCTGAAGCCATGAGCACATCCCCCATGAGCGATGAACTGGTTGCGCTGCTTGTCGTTGTTGCTGTCACCGCTGCTGCTGTTGGCTACGCGCGGTGGAAGATCGGGCCAGAGATTTGGCGGATAATGTGGAGTCCTAAGCCATGAGCGATGCGATGGAAGCGGAATTGGCGGCACTACGAGATAAATTCGAGCCCGCTCGTCAGCGAGGGTTAGAACTAGCCCCACTGCGACTACGTGAGGCATCTCTCCAATTCAACCGTTTGGCCTATGCGAGACAGCGACGCGAAATCAAAAATAGGTATTTAAATATCGAAAATGATGAGGATTTGAAACTGTGAGCGACGCGATGGAAGATGAAAAGCAACTTTCTAACGGAATGTCGAAAAGGGAGACGGGGTGGCTCATCGAGACAGGGGATCACAAATACTGGAACGGCAAACATGCAGATGCGGATGGCTTTACGCATGATCCCAACGAAGCTGTGCGGTTTGCGCGGTTCGAAGATGGAGAGCGAATCGTCCATTGGCTGATGGGCAAATACAGCGTTTTCCTGGTGACGCGTGAACACGTTTGGCTAGATGGTCAACCTCAAAGATGTGAGTCCTAGGCCTTGAGTGATGCGATGGTTTTAGATGTCGTCGTAAGAGACGAAAACCGCGCGCATTTGATCCTCCAATGCAAGCCCGGTTTCGTAACAAAAACCTGTTATTGGCAACTGGACAGGCGCGGCGCGCGTGCGAGTGAGCCTATGACATGGGCATGGGACGGCAACACGACAAGCCCAACAATAACGCCGTCTCTTGTATGTCAAACGTGCGGGCACCACGTTGTTATTACAGAGGGGAGAATCGCAAGTGTCTGACGTAAATACGCTGCGGAATTGCATAAATCTCGCGCAAGTCGCATCATGCAATTGTGACGCTAAAACCAATGAACCGGCGTACCATGACCCATGGTGTCGCTACCGTGTACTAAGTGAAGCTGGGGACGAGATCGACCGCCTCAGCCCGCCCGGTGCGACGGTGGCGGCGGAAAGAGAGAATCTGGCGCAGTGGTTTGCCACAAGCGATGGTCACATCTGGGAATCGCTTTTGGATGACAGCAAGTGGACCACTACAAAAAGAGATTTTTACGAACGCGCAGATGCCCTCATTTCATCCGGGATTTTTCAAGTAGAGGACAAGCGGCCTGCTCGCGCAAAGTTGGCGACGGTGGACCGGGAGAGTCTTGCGCAGTGGTTCTTCTGGAACATTCCCAAGCCTGCAACGTGGGAAGTTACCGAGTACGCCGATCAATGCGCTAAGGTTGCAGACGCCCTCATCGCCTCCGGCCTGTTGTCCGCCACACCAGAACAGGAGGGGTAGGGGTGGCCATAAATCCGGTTACAGCGGACGAGATCATGTGGACCCACGCGCGGATACAGCACCGCATAGACGCCATATTGGAACGCGACGGTTCGGTTGCCTCTGCCATTACTGGCGTCGGTGTCAGTATTGGCTATTTGCTCGCCAGCGAGATCGCGGGCGTCTTGGAGCGGGCGGCGGCCACCATTGAGGGCCTGCGGAACGAGCCAAAGCGAACGCCGGGGACGGTGGAGATATGCGAAAAGCCGTCATGCGCAGTTCGAGATTTTGCGCGTGGTTGTTATAAATCCGGAGACGAGAGGGCGTTAGATTGCCCGTTCAGCCCTACCGCCCCACAGACACCGCAAACGAATGACAAGCCTTAGCGTACCGCTGCAATTCTAGGGCTGCGTTCCGGAGATCGTGCGCAGGATCAGGACTTCCAGGTCCATGTTCGCTGACGGCGGCAGGGTCCGTACGTTCGCCGGTATCAGAGGGCGCGCCGCTTCCGGTCCCTCCACAACCTTGCCCACGTCGCGCGATGCGCAGCCGCTTGTCAAAATCGTCACGGCCAGCATAAGCATCGCTGAGCATGGCCTGATATACGGCGTCAATGTTGCGGGCGTTTTCGGCATCTTCGTTTTCCTTCTTCCGGGCGCGTTTGGTGAGTTCGGATAGTTTGGTGGCGGCTTCGGCTTTCTGTGCGGAGATGGCCGCCTCATAACCGCGGCTGACGTAGTTATGAACGCCAGCGCCGACCACTATCAGGCTGACGGCGTAAAACGCGCCGGCCGCGATGAGTTTCCAGTTTGCTAGGAGCCAGAGGGGCATGTATTATTCCTTTGTCGGCGGATGACAGGGCCGCCATGAATCCAACGCCTATTCCTGCCTACTGGTGCACCAGATTGGAAGAAGCCGAAAGGTCAACAACCCTGTCAACTCTATTTCCATAGTCATAATCCACATTATGCGCCTAACTGAACGGGTGCAATTCATCCAACCCCCGCACGGTCCCGGCGCCGGTAATGGTCAAACATTCCTTCCGGCAGTTGGGTCGATAGCTGACGTGCACCCACCCGCTGTCCGGTATGCCCGGTTTCGGGAACTCACGAATCAACTGGTCAAATTCCAGGTTGTCCCGCACCCATGCTGCTAGGGTGTCATTAGGCAGCCCAGGAACCTCAATATCCGCCGCCTGCCCCTTTACGTGCTGCGAGCCAGGAGACGAGCCCACGGCCTTGTTTACGTCAGGGGCGCGGTACATGGAATTGATAATCACCGGGCCGAACTTGGCGCGGATCGGTTCCAGCACCTTTTCGCAGAGGGTCTGCATGGCTTCCAAGGCGTCGGCGTCTGGCGAATTGTTAAGCCCGAGACGTTCGGCGGCTTGGGACTTGCAGGCTTCTTCAAGTGTGAAGTGTGGCGATAGGTTCATTTCGATGTGTCCTTATCCGGCAGCCCCCGAAACGCCCGCGTCAGAGACACAAGCTGGTCCGTCGTGGCCGCGCCTACATAGATGAAAAAGATGGCCGCCAGGAGCCAAATGCACCCCTCGGCAATGAGCTTATGAAGCTCGCCGTTCTGGATCCCGTTCCAGGCTAGCCAAGTAATCATGGCCATGCAGAACGCCACCATGATGAACGCCATGGAGCGCCGCCAGAACCAGCCGGACGGATTCTTCACGAGAACAACTTCCCCAGCAGAAACATGATAATCACCCCCGCTCCACCCAGCGCCCATTTCATCCAGGCGACTTGGGCGTTTGCCCCGCTTCCACTGACGGCCCGCTCCAACGGCAAGAACCGCTCGTGAGCGTCTTTTTCGACCTCATCGCAGCGCTTGGTGACATCGTTCCGAAGCGCGTGCAATTTGGTCGAAGCAGTGGCCGCGTCTTCCCGCTGGTGCCGTTCCAGGGCTTCGACGCGCCGCATCAGGAGTGCGGTTGCCTCGTCCATGGCGCTTCCAGCGGTTGTGGTCCTTGGTGATTATACCATAGGGACGCGTATCAGGTGTATTGGAGATTGATCCCGGCACCGAGGGTGGTTACGAGGCGCAAGGATGTGGTGCAGATCAGCGGGACATTGAACGTGACGGAGGTGTTGCCCACGGTCGTCCATTTTGCCGCGGCGTTGTCCTGCAGCACCACCACGCCGGTCACCGAGTAGCCCCAGACCTTTGTGGAGCCGGTCTTCACCAGCGTATTGGATCCCACGCCGAGGGTCGCCGTATAGGTGCTGGACGCGATGGCCGTCTGTTCCGCCATGGTGAGCGTATTGACGGCGGTGGTCAGGGTGTCGAGCTTGGTGTTGGTGCTCGTAATCAGCGCCTCAAGCCCGTCCAGGTAGCCCGCCAGCGTCACAGAGAGGTCGTTGTGGATGGTCGTGGCCAACGTGCTGTTGGTCGTTCCTATGGCCGTCAGAATGCTTCCCAGGCTGGTGTTCCCGGTGCCCAGCAGCGTGTTGGTATTGGCGGCCAGTCCCTCGATGCCGTCGGTATAGCCCTTGATAATATCCAGCGCCGCATTGGTCGCCGCGATGAGGGTTTTGATGTCCTGAAGATTCGTGTTCGCCGCCGCCGTGTTGGTGCCGATGGCGGTCAGACCAGGACCCATGCTGCCCATGGCGTTCAGGGCATCCCCGTTCATGGGCATCCAGCAATTCTCGCTGTCGCACCAGACCACCGGAATACGCCAGGGCCAGCGACCGTTCAGAATGTCGTTGGGGTTGTTGAAATCGACAATGGGAAAGGTCATGGCGGTCCCCTAAAACGTGTTATGGGGAACGGTACCACGCGGGCGAGTAGGGACGATTTACGTGTGTGTAATTAAGTGATGTAAACGGCTGCCGCTATGCCAGCAAAGGCACACCCGGCGCATAGAATCCTGAACCAGTTCCTACGCATAAAATCACGCATAACCCCGTTCTGGACGAAGGCCCGGGGTGTTGCCAGTTAGAAAGGTGTTAGTCTTCACTTTGTCACGATGGCCGCCATAGCAGACATCGCGGCGACACCCTTTGCCAGCAGCCAACCGATGCCGCCGATCAGCGCGGCAATCGCAGCACCCACCGTTGTACGCCGAATGAACTGCGTGCCGATGCGAGTGTCGGTGAGCCATCCCCAATTGGCGCGCGCGGCCTTGCGCCCATCCGGCGTGTCAAGGTCGATGCCCATGGATTCCAGCATGATTTTAGCCTCCGCCTTTAGCTCTAAAGCGGTAGCCCGTGCCGCACGCATTGCGATGGCCTCTACTTGTGCCTCGTCCATCACAACTCCCCTATGGTGTGTACCGCCAGCCCTGCGATTGGGCTTGGCGTATAAGGCGTAACGCTTCGTCCTTGGCAGCCTGATCTTGACCGAGCAGCGCTTTACCAAGACGGTCACGCGTGCCCTGCGGCATTTGGATGCGCTTAAGCTGGTTTAGGCCCCAACGCATTGCCTGGGTGACACCGCCCGCGATGCCTTTGTCGGCGGTTTCCTTGACGACTTGACCGGCCTGGGCGAGCGCATCGCCTGCGATTTGCCCTTCTTCCATCGCAATCGATCCCGTCTGAGAAACGGCGCGCGCGTTGCGGTTCGTCTCGCGGAACTTCAAGTCGCGTTCGATGCCCGACATAAAGCGGTTGTATTGCTCTTTCGTCGGCAAAATCACTGCCAGCTTTTTGCCCACGCCGGATTCATCCTGCAGCGCCGACATAATCTCGCGGGGCGTCAGGCCGGAGGTATCCTTGCGAATTTTCGTCAACATGCGCTGAGCGACACCCGCCCGATAGGCGTCCTTTTCTTTTGGGGTGAGCGCCTTGAACATCTTCTCGGTAATCTGCTCGTCACCGTCCACAAACTTGCGTCCCGCTTCAAGCGCCTCTTCCAGCTTATAGCCTTCGGATGCGATCTTGTTTGCTCGTGCGTATTCGCCTTTGGGGCCACCCGTTACGGCCTTCAGTTCCTCGTCAATGCCTTTGCGGGTATTGATAAGACGGATCACATCGGGGTCTGATTTATCCAACTGGCCGATGGCATTTTTCTTGGCATTTATCAGTTTATCGATGCCACGTTTTGTCGCGTGCCAAAGCTGCAGCGGCGTCCCGTTCACGGCTTCGACAACGATATTTCCATCAGCATCCAGCGCCGTGTTCACGCCGAAAGTGCTGGGATCAAACTTCACGCCATCGTTTGACGCCTCGCCGCGCAGGATGGTCAGTCCCTTCCCCATGGCGTCTTTCACTTGCGGTTCTTGCTGCAGGTATAGATCCAGCTTCGGCGTGGTCACGTTCGGGTATTTGGCGTTGGCCTGTTCGAACAGCGGGCCAGCCTTCCGACGCGTGCGCTGTGCCTCGGCCGCCACGTCGTAGAACTCTTTGTTGCTGATGTTCTCACGCACATTTTCAAGCTGACGCGTTTTCTCCGCAAGCTGACGGCCACCCAGGACTTCTTTGGCGAGGTTCGCGGTTTCGCCGGGGCCTTGCGTCATGTTCCGGTTAAGGCGCGACATGGCCTCGCCGGTATCGGCCAGGGTCGATTGGTCGCCCAGGTCAGCCATGGTTTTCTGCGTCTTGGCAAACGCCTCATCGAACGTCATGCCGGGGTTATCTTGCATCATGCGCTTAGCGAGCGCGCGACCTACTGCCCCGTCAACGTCGACAAGGTCCAAGACCGGCTGCGCAACCGCGGTGACGGCCTTGGCAGTACCCTTGGCCACCGGCCTCATCATGTTCATGCCCATGACCGTGGCTTCCACAGGCGCACGGGCTAGCGATGACGCGTTACCTGCACCCGCTATGGTCATGGCCATGTTGCGGGCTTCTTCCGGAATTTCACTCTCCGGAATTTCGCCCTTAATAACGCGCGCAGGAGATTGAACGGCTTGGGCGGCTTCCTGTAGCGCCTGAGGCGGGGCAAAGCGCACTTGCCCGTCAGCACCGCGCGCCAAGGGCAACAGGTTACTGTAGTGCGTTTTGGGGTCCGGGCTGAACATGTCGGAGACGAAGTTGCGCGTCTCGGGCGATGCAAGAATGTCCATGGGGGACCAGCCTGGGCGCTGCGCCGCACCACGCGGATCTGGCGTCGGCGCGGGCGCCTCAGCCTGAACCGGGGTAAACGACTGCCCCCCGAAAACCTCCTCATCCGTCAGTTCGCGCGTCTGCGCCACGGGCTGACGGGCCGTAATCAGCGGGCCAAAAACTTCTTCGTCGGTGAGTTCGCGCATCTGAGCCATTACGGTACCCAGCCTGTTCCGGTCCACGTCATCGGGCCACGGGGCGTGTTATAGCGCTGTCCGGGCTGACGGGCCTGCGGAGGCGGCACGGCGGGCGCTTGGGCCTGTGGCTGCCCCCCTGGCGCGCCCTGGGGCTGCGCACCGCCTTGCTGCATGACCGGGGCGTATTCCTGCAAGAATGTCTGAGCCAACCGGTTTTTGGTCGCGCCCAAAGCCGCCTTGTAGTTCTTAAGCGCGGTCTTGTAGCTTTCCATATCTTGTGACCGGTCAAGCGCGGCGGAAGCATTGCGCAGGGCCTCGCCTTCTTTTTCAGAAAGCGCGCCGAGGCCACTTGCCCCGCCCGCGCTGCTGGCCTTCAGGTCGGCCAGAGAACTAAGCATCGTGCGACTTTCAAGCTGCTTGATTTTGGCGCGCACGTTGGCCGCGTCTGTGCCCCCAGCCGTGAATAGGTCGCCGAATGAAGTGCCTCCGAAGCCTGTAACGTCGCCCAATCCTGTGTCGGAAGCCGGTGACAGAATATCATCGATGAGCGTTATCGTTTGGTCCAGGCCGCCAATGGTATTGTCAAGCGCGCCCTTTACTTTCGGGAGTGCTGTCGTCAATTCGCGGATACGGTTTTGGTCGATCACAGCCGGGTCTTTCGACGCGCCTGGGATCGGGACTTGACGCCCAGTAGGTACGCCGTCAGGCCCGACTTCTGGCTGCATGCCGGGCTCAACTGATCCGCCAAACATGTTCTGATAGCGCTTGCCGGCGCCGGTCTCTGTGGTGCCGTCGCGCACTTCCTTATTCCACCCGCTTTGAAGCATACGCTGCGCTTCGGGGGACTTTTCGTTGACCGTCATTATCTGTCCACGAGGGCCCACAAGGCGGACCATGCTGCCAATGTCGCGCTCTTTTGCGGCCGGTCGGGCTCCGACTACAGGGCGCACAGCACCGCGATTACCCATCTGAAAGAAAGCAGGATTTCCCTGCTCGTCCACACCTTCAATCGGCTTGTCGAACGTCTCCGCTTCAGGAAACATCTGGTTAATCCGGCTCTTAATAATCTCAGGCCGGAACGCGGGCGATTCCATGGCGTAGCTGGCGGTTTCATCTTCCGTCAGCGGACGTGTATTTGCCCATGTGATGCCATTCTTGGGGTCCTCTACGCCGACAGGGGTAGACCCACGAATGAGCGCGTTAGTGGCGTATTTACCTTCGGCAATCTGCTGCTGCTCGTCCTGATCTTCCTGATAGCCCTTCATCAGCGCTGGCAAAGCGAGCAGCGAGAACGGACCACCTGCAAGCGCCGCCAAGCCGCCAGCCAGCACGCCGAGATCAGCCGTTTGTTTTCCGATCTTGAAGGCCATTACTTGCCCCCCTTCTGCCCGAACCCGAAGCTGGCGTTAGTCCCGGACGATGTACCGCTGCTGTTGGTCGTGGTGCCGAAGCCTGGAACAGCCGCGTCCAATCCGCCGATCTGCGCCTGAATGAGCGCCAACGCCTGATCTATCGGGATGCCAGCAGCCTGCAGCGCATTGATAGCGTTCTGCGCCTCAACGCTGGTGGACTGTAGCGCGTTGTCGCCCTGCGCCTGGATGAGCCGTGCGGCTTGGTCATACGCCGCCATTTTCTGACTATCGCCTTTAATCTGCGCATCCAGATTTGTCAGGCGGTCCTGTTGCGCAAGCTGAGCGTTCTGTGCGGACGCGCTCTGCATGTTGTTCGCCGTGGTGGTGTCGGCGTTCAATTTCAGGCCAGCATCCGCGCCACCGAAGCCGAACGACTTGTCCAGAATATCGCCTCGGATGCTGGCCGACAAAGAGCCTCGACCGCGCGCGGCTTCACCGCCCAGCACACCCGCCGCAACGCTCTGGCCCGTGTTCGGCGCACCCGTCAAAGAACCAGCGCGGAAGGCATTAGCAGAACGCGCAACGCCCGTGTCGTAATCGGACAAGGCGCTATCCAGAACACCCGTTCCGTAAGCCTTCTGATATGGCGCAGACATGTCAAAGGCCGTCGATGCCGTAACGCCCTGACCCTCAACCTTCGGCGTCGTTCCGGTCAGGCTGTAGTTCATGTTCGGGATGAGGCTAGCCGTCCCCATCGCCTGCGCCTGGATCGCCGGGTTGACATTCTTTTTCAGAAAGTCCGACGCATAGTTGGCTTGGTTGATGCCGTACAGGGTGTTAGAAGCCGCGTCCTGTTGCGGCGTAATGTTGCCGTACCCGTATTGCTTGGCGAAGGCGTCAATGCCGGTGTTTAGGTCCTCAACGCCAGTATCCCACCATGCGGGCGCGTTAACGTCCATGATCTGCTGTTCGTTGTATTTGCTTTTCGACTTACCGCCGCCAATTGAAAGTCCGAAAACCATCTTAGCCCCCTAAAACACCATGCCGGTGTCGTAAATATCGATCATGTGAACGCCCTCACGCGCAAAGGCCGGAGCGGCGTTACCTTCAATTAGAAACTGCGCAAATTTACCAGTTGGGAACACCGGACCCAAGTCAACTTTTGTCGCGCCCGTCGAAATCGCGTAGGGCCCGTACGCCGTGGTCGCCGCGTTCGGGTCGTTGCCCATGTAGATCGTCAGCATGAAACCGCCCAGCCAGTCGTCCACGTTCGGGAAGAAGCTGCGGATGCCGAACAGCGTGTTGCCGTCACCGATGGGGATGACGCCGGTCAGGCGGGACCATGTGAGCGCGCCGCCATTGTCGGAGTTGCCCTTCTCTTGGAAGTACAGCGCGCCCTCAGTAGACGCCGCCATGGGGTAGTTCATAGCGCCAGCGTCGACCCAGGCCGTGCGGTCAAACTCGCCATTGTCCCACTGGTTATCGGTGTTCACCTTGCCGTACCGATTGCACTCGTTCGAGCCGTCGCGGTTATCCGGATACAGCCACGCCGCCTCGCCGTAGGAATTGACCGCATAGCTATAGATTTTGTCCTGCTGAACCTTGGCCAGATTGTCGAAAATGTCCCGACGCATGGGGGATTTCAGGGGCGTGGCACCACCACCGCCATAGGACCAGAACTCGCCGGCCGGGCTCATCCAATAGGCCGTGCCGCCCATGATGCACGCCGCGTTGGGCCCGATCAGCCCGCAGCCTTCCGCCACAAGTTCAAATTCATAAACGTTCTTCGCATCCGGCACGTAGCGGCCCGCATACAAGGCGCTGTCCGTCCAGGCCAGAACCTCGCCGCGGCCATACTTGGCCCCAACAATGCGTCCGCCCTTGGCCAGCACCGTCCCGCGCGCCAAGTTCTCCGGCGCGCTATTCCAGGTCTGGTTTCCGCTGAGATCGCCGCGTCCGGTATCAGACCAGCGCACGCCCAGCGGATTAAACAGCCCGCTTTCCTCGTCAATGGTCCCGAAGGCCATGAGGATCTGTTCAGGCGTCACAAGGATGCACGTATTCTGGGTCGGCGCGTTCGGGATGATTTCCGCCGTCGTCAACTGGGTAATCGTGACGTTATCGATTGTGCCTACAAAAGAGGCGTTCTTACTGATGGCGAACGTCGTCCCGCTGGCGGTGTAGAACACGTCCTCGTAATGCTGCGAGCTATTCAAAGACGCGGAAATGAGCGTCGACCCCACTTTGGCCGACACTTCACCGTTGGTCCGCGTCAAGTCGAACTCAAGCAGGAAATAGGCGTTCGGATTTAAAACGATCTGAGTTGATAAATCCGAAGCCGTGCCGAGTGACGCGGTGGCTACACCCGCCGCAATCGCCCAGCCGGTCCCGGTCGTCCAGCCGGTAGCGGAGGAAAAATTACCGTTGGTGACCAGTTCCGTTGCCGTGAAATTCGGGCGCCATTCATAGATCGCGCCGCCGCGCGGGTTGGCAATGAGGTTTGGCCCCCAGCTATCCAGGGACCATGTACGCGGATAATAGACGCCGGTATTGTCGGAGCCATAAGCACCCACACCATAGGCCCCGGTGCCATAACCAGCCCCGCCCGTACCATCTTCAAGGCCGGGCGCTAGGTATATGTCATAGTTCAGCGTGCCGCCCCCAGAGCCCCCCGCCGTGGCCACAGAGCCCGCTGTAAATACGAAGCCGTTGGCGTTGCTGACCGTCACTTCGTAGCCATGGTCAGACGAGATATCCGCGCCGTTGAAACTGGTCGCCCCCGGGAAGGCAATACGCTGGGTATCGATCATCCCATGGCCGGTAAAGCTGACCGCAATGACCGCGCTGCCCAGAGATGTCGTGAGCGGGTTCGTCAGTTGCCCACGGCTCACAATCGGCGTGATCTCGTAAATATTGGCGTCGAAATAAACGTCCAGTTCGGTGTGCGTGCCGATGGCGCAATAGGGCAACGCGGTGTTATCGCGCCACGTAAAGAGCCCCCGGCAGATGCCGTCGAACGTGTCCTCGGTCGCCACTTCCCAGCCGCCTTGGGTCTGAAACTTCCCGCGCACAAACCGGCCTCGGTTCGTCTGGACGGAGAAGCCTTCAGCCGCTAGCGGCGTGTCATCGGGGAACGTGCCCGGGACAAAGGGGAGTTTGACGTAGGGCATTACGCCTCAGGCCATGCCGCAAGAATGGCGGTGCGCTGCTGAGTGGTCATGATCGACTTGGACACAAGAATGGCGGTCAGACCGGCCACCTGCGCCTTGTCAAGCGTTTCGGCTGAATTGTAGCGCTCGGCAATGACGTAAACCTCATCGTCCACGCTCGCCCGCATATTGCGGATGATCTTGCCAAGATCCGCGCGGCCTGCGCCGTTCGCGCCTAAAGCAGTCGCGGCGTTTTCGAGGAAGATGCGCTTGGACTGCACTATCGGAGACGGAACGTAAGGGGCGTACACCTGTAGGCGCTGCTCGATTGCGCCGTCTATGCGGATCACATCACCGGGTTGGGGCTGGCCCTGAATTACAACGCCACCGTCGCGCGTGAAATCACTCAAACGTTCGATCATGACAACACCATGTACTGAATTTGAGCGACACGCTCTTGGTTGGTGGTGGTTGAATTATTCTCTGAACTTTTCATGCGAACGGTCAGTCCGTTGCGCGAAATGAGACACGGCATACCCATGGACTTTACAAACTGCCACCCTGGAATCGGACAGGTCACGGTAGTGCCGAGCGTAAGAACATCCTTTGCGGCGGTAATCCCGACAGAACCCGCAAACGCAACAGATGTCGTAGTGAACATGTTTAGCGCTGGACCGGCAGAACCCGCAGCCAGACCTCCAAGATATGCACGCGCACCGGTACCTACGGCGGTAATCGCGATCTCTCGCGCAACACCGTCGTTACCCGTAATCTCAAATGTCGTCGTTGGCGTCCCAACTAAACCGGTGGGACCAAACATGCCCGCGACAATGACGCTCGTTCCCGCAGCAACCGAGAGAATGGTTTTGTAGGTATTGGCGGTCCAGTTTGTGTCGTCTGTCATGCCGCGCTTACCAAGTTCCGTAACGCCGTTGGCGGTGTCGGACGTGACAATCGAAGCGGCTTCCGTGAACATGGAAAGGGCGCCAGCCGGAATGCGAACCCGCATGAATTCGCGCGGGTCTGTGAAGTTAATCCCGCCACCAGCACCAAGACCAAATTTTACTGCAACGTCAGCCATTACACAGGGCTCCCACCGATAAGGCGCGACGTGACAACGCCAGCGCTCACATATTCGTACATGATGACCGGGCCAGTCCCCCCGCTTCCGGTGTAGGTATCGTCAGCCGCTAGTCCATCAATAGTCTGCGCGTTGCGCCCAATCGTCGCAGTAACGCCAGCAGCCGGGGCTATCTCAGCGATGACAAAACTTCCCGCCGCCATCGTCGGCAGCGTGCCGGTGCCGCCCGTGATCTTGGTGCGGCGGCGATCTGTCATGGCAGTCGTTCCAGAGGTAATGGTGGCGTTGATCTTGCCCGTTAGCGCCAGGAATTCTTCTAGTTCTATAGTATCGACAGTCACCGTGAGTGTTTGGTTTGTCCCCGCCGCGCCGACAACCGCCAAGTCTATGCCGGTACCTTCCGCTAGTTTTTGGTCAAGGTAGTTGGGCGTAGAGTCGTTCACGCTAACGAAGATCGTACCAGCGCCCACGCCGCCGCCAGCCGCGACAGCCGCTGCCAATTGAGCGACGTTCACGCCATCCGTATTGGCCGTTCCAGCGGTCATGCCGTGCAGCTTGCCGGCAATAGTCACCTCACCAGGCAACAGCGTCGGAGATCCGTTGTAGACGTTCGCGCCGTCGCAATACACAATCGCATTGTGCAACGTCGGGATCGCCACGCCAGTGCCAGCGGCGGTCTTTACCGTCACCGTCGCGCCGTACTGATTAATAACCTCGTACTCATGTTCGACGCTCGGCAGGATCACGTTAATCGCCGTCGTGGAAACGCCCGTCAGCTTCAGCACGCGGTTTTTGGCTTCGTCCGCCGTCGTGTAGTTCGTGGTCGTCAGCGTGTAATCGACACCGGTCAGCGCTATGCTTTCGACGCCGTCCGTGACCTGGTCAACGCAATCCAAAACCTGATTGAGATTGGTGCCCCAGGTGTTCGTGTTGGTGCCGGTTTCCTGCTTGCGGAACCGATTGCGGGTTGTCGGTGTATCAACCATTGGGCTGTTCTCCCACAGCGATCTGGCCGAGTTCTTCCGCTACCTGGGTGATGTTCGCCAAGGCCACCTGGATGCGCAGCAATGCGGCCTTGGTGGTCTCGTCCTTTGGGTGACGCACGAGGTTTTCACGGGCCTCTTCTTCCACGACCTGCAGCAATAAAGTCGCCGCATCGAGATGGCCGACAAGCCACGCCTGCCCCGCCATGTGAGCAAGCGCGCCTTTGAACACCGTGCCGATAGCGTGCGGGCGTTTACGCTCGGTCATGCCGCCGTCCCATCGGGATAGCGCCAGTCCACCCCATTGCTCGTCACTTCACGCATATTCGAAGCCCCATCCGATACGTAATATTTCATCCAGATATTATCGACGCTGGCCGGCGGAAGCTGCGCCACCATGATCGGCGTGCGGCTGATGAACGGCCAAATAGCGTTGTCCACAACCGTCTGCGCATTTCGCGCGAGGTCATGCGCCCAATCCGGAGCCTCTGGCGGCGCTTTGATCTTCACCAGTTATACCGCCCGTTACCGCTGCCCCACCGCGCACGACCGGCCCAAGCCACGTCGGAGACGAGTTGAAGCTGCGAGTTGCGACGCTTGAAATCGAGGCGCTTAATTTCTTCGAGGATGCCCACAAAGGCGTTCGACCACAGTTCGATGCGGTTATCCGTGCCCAGGTACGGCGCGGACTGCATCAGCGCGCCGTAAAGGTACGCGTCCGGATGGTCCGTCAAAATCCAGTTGGTCTGGTTCGCGTCCGACAACGGTGTAAACTTTCCGTAGTAATCGATCACGAAAGTATACGGCTGGTCCGCAGGGCTATGGACCGTGATGGTGTCGCCCTGGAACGACAACAGCCCGGGCGGACGGGGCGTTACGCCATCGGAATAGGACGGCGCCAACGCTACCGGGAACAGGTCGTAATAGACGTCCCCGTACATGTACCGGATGCGCCGGACCTTCTGAAATCCGCTCGGCAGGGTGATGGATGAAGCGTTCTGCGCCAGCGTCAGCGTGGCGGTCAGCTCCTGCTCACCAACATTCAAGTCGCGCTGCATCGACGCTTCGCACAGCGTGATGAAGTCCGGAATAATGGTGGTCAGGTCTTGGCGGTGAAGCCAGGCGGCCACCGATGTTTTCAACTCCGCGTATGTGGAAATTGCCATCGGTGTTCCGTGAAAAAGTCCCCCGGTTTTTTACGCCGGGGGAAGTTTGCCGTGGTGAGTTACGTGCCGGTGACCGTCGTACGGGGACCGCCGTCAGGGCGGAACCAGTTGACGACGTAAGACCCCGGTGCAGGTGTAATCGGAGAGCCCGTGATGTTGGAGAACATCAGGGTAATGTTGCCGTTTGACTGACAGAGGCCCGTGACCCCCGCGCCAGCATTGAAGCTGGGCGGGGAGACGCGAAGGATCTGCATTTGTGTCGTGAGGCCGCCCACCGTGAAGCTCTGCGCCGATGACGTAAAGCTCGTCACCGCCGTAGGCGTAATGGTGATGCTTACTGCCCCCCAACGATGCTCAAGGACTGTTGCGCCCATGCTGCACCTAGTTCGACAGAACGCGTGAAGCAAGCTGCGGATAGAGCGGCACGAAGCCGTAAAGCACGTCGGCGCGCGTAACCTGACGGTCAAGCTGAGCGTCATACTGCTTTACGATACGCATCGAGATGCCGTCGTACACTTGGCGGCTGGCCATTTCGACGCCCTTCGGCAGATACAAGTCAGCCGTCGCGAACGTGAAGGCGTCCTTGTGGTACAGCAGCGAAGGTTTGTAGATGGTCGAAGTCGTGCCGATCTTGGTGATTGCCGCGTTATCGACCGGGAGCGCGTTGACGTTCTGGAACGCGCCCGTGAGGGTGATGGCCGGCGCAATCTGCAGCGCGGCGGTGCCGCCGTTCGAGGCAACCGTGACAACGAACTGCTGCAGGATGCCGGTATTGGCCTTCGATTCAGGATGAACGCGGAACACGTTGGCAATGGTGAACACGTCGCCCACTGCCCAGGTGCCGGTGCCGGTATCAACGTTCAGCGAGGAGCCCGTCATCAGCGTCGCGTTGACGAGGTAGCCGGTCTGCGTCGCGGTGCCGGTGGTGGCGTTCGAAAGCAGCGTGTTTTCGTAGAACTCGAAGCCCGCGGTCAGGCCGAGGACGCCGTCTTCGTACTGATCTTTGATCCGCGAGGACGACTGGAACAGGCCTTTCAGCGTGTCGACCATGTCCACGTTGTCTTGGGTGTTAAGCTGGGCGGCCCACTTGCCATCCATCGGGGCAAGGTTGTCGACCATCTGCTTACGGCCCTGCAGGAACTTGTTGAAGCTCGCCGCGGCGCCGATGTTGTCCACCACGTTGTAAACGCTGTTGGCCATCGACAGCGCGTCGGCTTCGATGTTGGCGGCCAGAACGGCCATGGCGGGCTGCAGGAATCGGTCGGAGAAGTTGTCGACGCTCATGGTCAGGTCGACCGACGTGAAGTCCAAGTCGACGTGCTTTTGCGTGCTGAGCGGCAGGGTAACGGAGGTTTCCACCGAGTTCTGGCCGGAGAAGGTCGGGCCGGTCGTGACGGTGTACTGGGGCGGCTTCCGGATGCGGAGCGTCTGCCCGATTTTCGCGCCCGTGACGGCAAAGCTGTCGTCGTACTGGCGGTTAATGGTTTTGATGAAACGGAGTTTCTGGTGCAAGACGCGCAGCGCCTCGTTGGTCACCATATCAATCGTGAGTAACGTGTTTGTGGCCATGACGGACCCCTGTTTGATTGCTGTTGGACAATCTCATCGGGTCGTCTTGCCCTGGGGTTGGCCGTAGCTCCCCACGTGGCCTGTCAGCGCTGAGGTGGTAATATTGCCACAGGTTGTGGCTGGCGTGCAACTGTTTCGTGCGCGCGTGGTGCGGGCAAAAGAAACCCCGCGCCTAACGGGGCACGGGGTTCCTCATGGCGGTGGTGGGCGGCCTTTGGGAAGCCGTGCCCGATTATACCCTATCCACGCTTGGCGCGCAGCTGTTTATTGCGCCATTCCATGTACTGCTCGGTCGACATCTTGGCAGGGTTCGGCGCGGCTCCTGCGCCACCTTGGCCCCTGCCCTTGATAACCAGCGGCGCGGGCTTTGCGGCCCCCACAGGCTGCGCGGCGTCGGCCACTTGCGCACCCTTCAGGCTGGCCCGGTATAACTTGCTCTCACGCAGGGCTACCAGAAGGCGGTGGTCGTCCAGCGCGGCCCATTCCTGCTGGGACACACCCAGTTCTGCCGCGTGCTGGGCGATCTCTGTCATGCCGGCCGCGCGCTTCACCGGGTCTTTCCATTCCGGGATGGCCTTCACCAGAGCGTCGTTCTCTTTGGCCAGATACGCTTGGCGCGCCTTGGTCTGCTCGGCCTTAGTCTTGCCCTCCTCCTCGGCCTGGGCGTTCTTGGCGGCCGTCATGCGCTCGTTCCACTGCTCGTGGATATCGCGGCGGCGATAGTATTCGTCGCGGTCGTATTTCTCGCTGGCCGGGTCCAGCATAGCCGGGTCCGGCTTAGGCGGTTCCGTGGCCTTCAGGCGCTCTTGGACGGTTTTCAGCGCCTCGGTGTACTGCGCGCGGGCCTCAGCGGCAGCTTTCTTTTCGGCAGCCGTCTCGCCGGTCTTGAAGCGGTAATCCTGTTCGCGCAGCGTGCCTTCCTTGACGTGCTTGGCAAAATCCTTGGGCAGCTTCAGCTTCTTTTCGCCAAAGTCGTAGTCCTCGTAATCGTCGTCGTTTTCTTCCGGCTCTGGCGTGCTTTCAGGCTCCGGCGCGTCAAGCTGCGTCGTCTCAGGCGCTGGCGCATCGGTCAGCGCGCCCGTTCCGCCACCATCGGCCTCGGAACGCAACGGCTCAAGGTATCGCAGTAGATAGTTCATCATATCCCCCTCAGGTTAGTGGCATGACCGGTGTAGTCGGCTGGCCGTGGTTGCTGGCTTTCAGAATCGCATTTAGCTGGGCTTCTTCGCGCTTAATCGCCATTTTCTGGTCGGCGGCTTGGCGGTCCAACTGCATCTTGTTGAGCGCCTTGGCGGTATCGGCCTCGATCTCGCTCTGGGTCTTGGCCTGCAGCGCTTGGGCCTCGGCTTGCGCCTTCGCCATGATCGCCTGCACCTCAGGCGGCGGACCCTGCTCTGGCGCTGGTTGCCCATCCATGCCCGGCGGCAGCAACTTGGCCAAACGCTCGGCAAGCTTGTCGCTGTCTTTCCAGTCCATGTTTTTGGCGATGATGTCGCCCATCAGTGGCGCGGCCTGCGGCATGACGCGCAGGAACTCAAGCATCTGGTTGGCCGTTTCTTCACGCTTGGTGGTGAAGCTCGGGCCAGCAGTAACGGCCACGTCGTAGTTGCCTACGTTCAGATCGAACACCTCGGCCATACCTTCCGGCGGCGGCGAGCCTTGCGGGCCCACGGCCACGTTCTGAGGCTTGCCGTCCTCGTTCATAATGCGGACGATCTTCGGTTCGTCGTAAATCTTCGGGATGAGGTCGACCAGGATCTTGCCGGTATGGCGGATTGAGCGGGAGAGGTTGTCGATGAAATGGTAGGTCGAAACATCCCCTTCCCGCTGGCGGAACATGATGGCCCGGCCAGAGGTTTCGTTGGACCGCGCGCCCATGGAAGCGTCGTAGAGGCCCGTGACGGATTTGATGTCGTCTGAGGCGTTCAACGCCTCTTGCAGCGCTCCGGCGGGAATGCCAGCGAACGGCTCACGGTTTGGCGCGTCGTTGCCATCGTATTCGATATAAGCGTGGTTCTTGGTGTTCGCCGTGGCCCACTTCTCGGCGTCGGTGGTGAATGTCCCCGTCTTGCCGATCCACGGAGCCTTCGGCGCCAACGCAACCAGTTCGGTCGAAGTCGTACGCCAATAGTTTTTCATCTGCTGCGGGTCTTTGGCGTCGCGGATCAGGCTGCGCAGATGGCGCCGGCCTTCCACGTTGATGTCCTCGCCGAACACCGGGACGATGGGGATGTATTTGCCCAGCCACTCGGTCTTTTCCAGCACTTCAGCGCCGGACATCAGCCAATGCTGCACCTTGTAGTCCAGGGCCTCGCGTTGGCCTACGACCGTCACGCCTTGCGCATCCAGCATGGCGCGCAGTTGCTCGTCATCAGCCAGTTTGTCGCCGTCGAAAATCATGCCGTTCGACATCTTCACGAGGTCGATCATCACCTCTTCGCGGAAGAAGTACTCGGCCACGCGCACCATGTCGGAGCTATCGTCCCACCACGGCTCATCGTAGTCCTCGGCGTCACCGAAGCTCGAACACACCGCACCGGGGTAGGCTTTCTCAAACGCCTCTTTCAGCCACATGTCGGATATGAACGCGTCTTTCCAGTCTGACGAGTCCGCGGCCTTGCTCTGCGGGTCCCACAGTACGGTAAGTGGGTTTTCGATGCGGTTGATGCGGATTTCCGTATCGAAGCTTCGCGGCCCGGCATAGTCCACGTCAACGCGCCAGAAGCCGAACCCGCCCGATACGGCAAAGTCGATGGCGGTATCGTATGCCACGTCCGCGTTGGACACGTACTCGATGTTCTTAATCAGGCCGCCAAAGATATTCGCCGTGCGAATGTCAGCGCCGCCGTCAACAGGCTTAACATCGATGCTCGGGCGGTTCTGGCGCGCGTCGTTCACGACTTGGCGGATAATTGTCGGCAGGCCATTGATGGTCAGACACGGGCGGCCAGCGCGGATACGGTCCTGCTTCACGTCGTCCGGCCATTGCTCACCGAGGCGGCCAAAGCGGAGGTCATCCACAAAGCTCGTGCGGTTGACGGACCAGTTGTCGAGCATCTGGGAATAGCGCTCTTTCGGGGCCTTTACGTCGTCGTCTGCGCCTGAACCTTCAGCCATTTTCGTGGAACCCCAGTGTTTTCAAAAGTGTCAACGCACGCTCCCGAATGTCGGCGGCCATCTCAGGGTCGGGGATGTCCATTTCAAAAATACGCTGACATGCCTTAGACAGAATGGCTTCGCGCGACAGTAAACCGTGCTTGGTTTGCATAATCCCGCAGAACATATGAAGCCCACTTGGCACAGCCATCACCCCTGAACCCCGTAAGTCAGAGGCCTACGAATCGTGAGTATTTTTGAACCCGGATAGGCAAAGTCAAAACCGTCGTGCTGCCTTGTCATCTCAAAGCGGATTTTTTGATGAAGTAACTTCATTGCCTCGCGGGTTATTTCGTCGAAAGTCAGCAGCCTCTGGCTATCGGAAACAACCGGCTTAATTCTCATCAGGCTTTCGGCGCGCACAATCACAGGCGCTGCGCACGCTACCAGCATTGCCCCTAGAAAACCGCGACGCGATACTTCCATCACACCAGCCCCATAAATTTAGCCGTCAGCCACATGGCGAACAGCGCGAATACCGCGTTGGTCATCCCAGCCATCCCCCTGCATGAGCAAAATGCTTCTGCCGCACCTGCTTTTTCTCAACCGGTGCCTCATACGCCACAGCCATGAGGCCCTCCGCGTCGGCACAATGCGACGACCAGTCATGCTCCGGTCCAAGCCCAATCTCGCGGTGATCTTCGCTCCGCTTTTCGTGATACCAGCCCAGCGCTTCACGCCCAGCAACGGTGGTCTGCTCGTCCATCCAGATGTACGGGAACACGCGGCGCAGCGCTTCGATGCGCATACGGGCCGCGCCCTTGCCCTGGTTCGGGATCACAACGACGGTGTAACCCGCAGCCTTGAAGGCGCTTTCGAACGACACGTCAATAACGCGGTCATTCGTCCCGCCGTCATGTGGCAGGTAAATATCAGCGCGCTCGGGCCCGTAGCCGTGCGCGTGCAGCCAGCGGATATGCGACGCCAAGTCCTGCCCTTGCGCCTCGTAGTAATCCCGCTGGCGGATTTCTCGGTTGATGAACTGCGTCGGCCACATGGCAAAAGCGTCAGCGCGCGCCCCGGTGCCGCCCAAGTCGCAGTAGATACGCACGCGCACCAGAGGATCAAACGCCACGCGCCCGATGCGGCCCTGGTTCTTTGCCTCAACCAGATGCTTGGCGAAGTAAGCCCCAACCATGACGGTGATAAAGCCGCCTTCCCAAATATGCTCGTACTGGTCGGCCCGCTCGGCAAGGTCACGCACGCGCTCACGTTCGAGTTTTTGCGGAAAGCGCGGGTTGTCGCGCCAGTTCAGTTCGACGATCTTAATTAGCGCGTCACCGGACTGGCGGAAGCGCTTTTCAACAGCCGCGTTCTTGCGCTTCGGGTTCCACGTGATCCACAGTTCGGCGTTCCAGTCGGAGCCCTCTTCGCGCAGCGTCGGGATCAGCACGGACCACGCTTCATCCGTCACCGGCTCGGCCTCGTCCACCCAGCACAGCAGGATGCGGCCCTTTGACTTGACGCTCTCGATGCTGCGGTCCAGGCCGGCGAACGAGAAACTGATAAGCCCGTCACGGCTCCGGATGTATTTCTCGCCCACGTCGTAATAGGCGGCCAGAAACGGCTCGTCCTCGATGGCGCGCTTAACTTCTTCCAGCGACGAATCGTCCAGCGAGTTCATGTACTGACGGGCGCATAGGATAATGCCGCCGATCCCTTGTCGACCAAACATGAGACCCCACACAGCAGCCATCTTCGCGAAGCTGCGTGTCTTGCCAGAGCCTCGCCCGCCACAAGCCCCGCGCACGTCGGCTGGACCAATGAACACGGGTTTCAGCTTAGGGGGTAGTTCGACTTGGACTGCTGACAAGGTCCACCAATTCAATGCGGCTGACAGTCCGGACTGGGTCCTCGCTGTTGTCGCCGCTGATCGTCGTTGCCTGAAGGTTCGGGAGCGATTTGTTAAGTAGGATTTCGATGCTCTTGCGCTGGCCGCTGGTCAGTTCGCGGACGCCCTCGGCGTCCTGCTGAAGCTGGAAAATCAGGCTGTCCACGTTGATGTGGTCGCGGCCGCGGCGCTTCGGCTTGGGCTCTTCGTGCAAGATTTTGGGGTCTGCAACGGCCTTGGCCACATCCGGCGTCACGGGGTAAACCGCGGCGTCCGCCTTTGACTGCTCATGCCGTGCTTCGTAGGTGGAGCGCTCTGTCATGGCCTACAGTGTGTTGCTTAATTGCACCACTGTTACCACACTGCCGCAGCGGTTTCAACGATGGGCATGGGTGCAACCGTCAGAGCTGGACCGCCTGGGCCGAACGTCGGCTGTGTTTGCATCGGCGCCATGTTTGCGCGCGCACGTTCGGGTGGTGAATGCAGCCCCTCGTCCAGCACATAATCGTAGTGCGGCCATGTGCCGTATTTCGCGGCCATGCGCTCCGGTGTGGCGTGAATGCCGCCATGATCGTTGATCTTCCAGGCCATCCAGGGAATAGCGCCATCACCCGCCACAGTGATCTTGAATGGCGGGATACGCCCGGACTTCTGGCCGTGGTAGATCGCTTCCAGCATGTCGTAAAACTCGTACGACTGGCGCGCCATGTGCTCGTTGGATTGATAGTAAAACGACGAACCATCCGAGTTGCAGGTCTGCGACAGATCCTTGAACGAAAGCTCCATGTTGGGCTTGGCGTAAGGGTACAGCTTGCGCTTTCCATCACCGGGCCGTGGCGCGTCGCAGCTATCAAGGCCGTGCAGTTCGATCTCAGTAAAACCCAGGTACGGGAAAATCATCGGCGCGCGCTGTCCAACGGTGGATTTTCCCGAGACACACAGTCGCGGGGCGTTGCGGAAGTTCTGGTTGAACCATTCCTTGTCGCCCTCGTCATCGTTGGTCGGATGCCAGATGTAGCAGTTCCTTTTGCCCTCGAACCGGGCTAGCGTCTTGGCGTGCAGGAACCCGCCCAGCAGGTAGGTCGTGCCGCGCTGGTAGGTCTGGTACGTCGACACGTGCTCGGCAGGATCGGCCATAACGCCGAAATCAGGCTGCACGCCGCGCTTCAGCAGCCAGTCATGGGTCTTGTTGAGGGCCGCGACCTTGACGCGCTTGGACAGGCGGATTTGGGCCTTAATGTCGGGGAGCGTTTGCTCGATGGACGGGCCGCCGCCGCAGATGATGATCTTTTGTCCCTGGTACTTGCCGGCCAGGTGCGCGGCTGAGGGGATAGAACCGGCCATGGACAGCGACATGCGGCGGCGCCGTTCGTGGATATCGACGCGGCCAACGTTGGCGGTCGGGACGGTGGAGCGGAGGTCGGCGCTCACGCTCTAACCCTGTCGGAAGATCACCGTTGCCGCAGCAGCGGTCGTCAGCACCACGGCCACGCCGTTCTGGAACATGAGGCCACCATCGGTGTCGATCTGAGGAATCGGGATGAACCCAGCGAACGTGGTGCCGCTGGTGGTGATGCCGGGAACGTCGAACGTGGCGAGCGTCGTGCCGCCCGTGGTAGCGGAGTCCGTCAGCGCCACGGTGCCGTTGGTCGCGCCGCCCATGACCCCTTTCCAGCACATTGGGATCCTAAGCTTAGAATTCCACGTGGACAAGTTGTCGCG
>JADMIO010823448.1_pt1 | contig 40178 bp, 33 predicted proteins | sample 8958161 | NCBI WGS metagenome assembly JADMIO01 (sample SAMN16585339, study PRJNA669376) | soil metagenome | isolation source: Crop rotation soil | place: USA: Cullars Rotation, Alabama | collected 2011
GCCGCGACTTCAAGTCACGTGAATTCCAAGCTTCGGATCCCACTGTGCTGGAAAGGCGCTGCCCGACCCGATCGGCCGCCGCGCCCACCACGTCGTCACCGAGAACGCCCGCGTCCTCGCGGCGGTCAACGCCCTCCGCGGTCACGACCTGGAGCTGTTGGGGCGCCTGTTCAATGAGTCGCACGACTCGCAGCGGGACGACTACGAGGTTTCGGTCCCGCCGATCGACCTGCTGGTCGAACTCGCCCGGCAAGACCCGAACGTGTACGGCGCCCGGCTGACCGGCGGCGGCTTCGGCGGCTCGATCGTGGCGCTCACCCGCGCCGGCACGGCGCTCGCCGCGGGCCGACGCATCCTGGAAGGTTACGCCCGGCGGTACGACGCACCCGCTGCGACCCTGGTGCCGTCGCCCGGCTGACCGCGGCGGGCGGCTATTCCGGCAGCTCGACCTTCTCCAACGCCGCGTAATGCCGCAGCTCTTCGAGGGCCTCGGCCTGGATCTGCCGCACGCGCTCGCGGCTGATGCCCATGCGCTGGCTGACCTGTTTGAGCGTCTCACTCTTGCCGTCCGGCGTCAGGCCGAACCGGGCGGCGACGATCGACCGCTTCGGCTCCGAGAGGCGCCGCAGGACGCTGCGCACGCCACTGCGGACGTGGTGATAACCCTGCAGGGCGAGCCGCTCGTCGGGCCGCGGGTCGGTCACGCCGACGAACGAGGCGTCGCTCCCGGTGACATAGCGATGGCACTGCTGCTGTCGGTTGCGGATGAGGTGGTGAAAGTTGTTCTTCACCGCCGTGGTGGCGTACGTGCTGAAGCGGTAGCCGAGCAGGTAGTCGTACTTGTCCACCGCCTTGAGCAGCGACAGGATCCCGTCGCTGAACAATTCCTCGAACGTGTGGGCGGCGTTGACGTACTGCTTGGCGAGCGAAACCACCAGCCGGGTGTTGGCCTGGATCAACTCGTTGCGGACCGTTTGGGACTCCCGGATCAACCGCTCGTATTGCTCCAGCAAATCCCAGGAGGCCGACCGCGCTCGCAGCCGGCGGCGGAGCCGGTGTGCCTGGAATTTGAGGAAGTTCATCCGGCGAAAGAGGGCGCACTCCTGCTCCCGGCTGAGCAGCGGCGTCGCACAGACGACGGCCAGGTCGGCCGAGAGGGCGTTGCCGTGCGCCGGCCGCCGCCCGGTGCGCACGGCGGCCGGCGCGACGAAGTGCGTGGCGGGCACGGCCGCGCGGCGGTGGAAGGTCGGGTCGTCGATGAACTCCAATTTCTCCGCCAGTATTCGTTCGAGCCGGCTTGTCAGCTCGGCAGCCCGGCGGGCCGGGCTCCCCTCACGAGCCCGCCGCTTCAGGGCAACCGGTCCGGGCTGCCACTCCGATCGTTGACGCTTCGACCCCTTCCTGTGCCGGACTGCCCATTCCGCGACCGCTTCCATCGCTTTTCACCTTCTCGATAAACGTCCAAATCGTTCAATTAAAGTGTAGGCGCGCGCGACTGCCGATCAAGGGAAATCTGCCGGAAGGTTCCAAGTGTTGATTCTGCCGAGAGATATGCCACAATTTGGGGAGAACACGCTAACGGCATCTGAGTGCTAACCAAGTCGAACGATTCCTCGTGACTACCCAAACTTCCCATTCTCTCGGCCGGGTAAGCTCCCCTTAATTGGCATGGAAATGGTTGGTTGCCGTCCGTCGGAGGGATCGTTACACTCTCTCGATGCACTGAGGGGAGTGGCAAGCGCGGATGCGGGCAGAGAAACCCAAACCCTGGTTTGAGAACGGACTACGGTTCACTTGCACGCAGTGCGGCGATTGCTGCACGGGGGAACCCGGCTACGTCTGGGTGAACGACGAGGAGATCGCCGCCCTCGCCGGGCTGTGCGGCGAAACGGTCGAGCGGTTTGAAGAGGTCTATTGCCGCCGGGTCGGCTCGCGCCGGACGCTGCGCGAGATGGAGGACGGCTCCTGCGTCTTCTTCCGTCCCGGCGTCGGCTGCACCGTTTACGCCCACCGGCCCCGTCAGTGTCGCACTTGGCCGTTCTGGGAGAGCAACATTCGCACGGCCGAATCCTGGGAGCGAACCTGCACCATCTGTCCCGGGTCGGGCAAGGGCAAGCTGTACACCGCCGACGAAATCATCGAGCAGTCGAAAGTCATTCGGCTCTGACCGGCGGGCAATCGCACCCACAGACGGGGAAGTCTTTTTCTTGGATCACCGCGCAGCGACGGCACTGCTGGAACTGTACCACGACCTCGACGCCGAGATCGCGGCGGCCAACCCGCGTTGCGCGGTCAGCGGCCGCTGCTGTCGGTTCGGCGAGTACGGCCACACACTTTTCCTGAGCGAGCTGGAAGCGGAAGCGTTGCTCGAACCGGGGCTGCCGGCCGGTGCGGTTTCGCCGGACCTTTGCCCGTTCCAGATCCAGGGGCTGTGTACCGCCCGCGACCGCCGCCCACTTGGCTGCCGGGTGTACTTCTGCGACCCGGCGTATGCGGAACGGCAGGTCGAGATTTCGGAGCGGTTTATCGGCCGGCTCAAGCGGCTGCACGACACGCTCGCTCGCCCCTGGAATTACCGGCCGTTGCACCATTTTCTGGTCGCCGCGCCGGCCGCCGTGAATGCCGAAGGTGGGAAAGTGGCGCGGGATTTTGCTTGACACTAGCCTTTGGTATTTCTACAGTTGAAGCGATTTTGACATCAGACTTCTGCCGCCAAGCCCAGGGGAAGTCGTTCCATTTAGGAGAGCGTTCGCGTGACCAAGAAAGAGATCGTCAAGACAATCTCCGAAGAGCTTGGCCTGACCCAACTGAAGACGAAGGAGATCGTGCAAAAGACCTTTGACGCGATCGTGGACACCCTCGTGGAGGAACGGCGGATCGAGCTGCGGAATTTCGGCGTCTTCGAGGTCAAGCAGCGGGCGCCGCGCAAGGCCCGTAACCCCCGTACCGGCGACAAGGTCTTCGTGCCCGAGAAGTACGTCGTGACGTTCAAGCCCGGCAAGGAAATGGAAGAACGCGTACGGCAAATGATCGAACGGCGCAAGGCCGCCCAGGCGGGCGGCAGCACGCCGCCGTCGAGCAACGGCAGCAACGAAACGACCGTGCCGCCCGTCCGTCGCATGGACACGATGGCCGAACCGAGCGACGACGGCCAGACGACCGGCCCCACCCTGCACGAACCCATGCCGGCAACCGTGGGAGCACTGGACGACCGCGACTAACCCTCAACCGCATGGCGCGACTTTAACCTACCTTACCTCTCTTGACCGGTCGCGCCGTCCCCGACTTTGTACCGTCAGCTCCTACTCGGCGGCCGATCGGCCGCCAGATGGCGTCGCCAGACCGGGGAACCCGTCCCCGGCATTTTCGGCACAAACCGTTCAAGCCGGACGCGATGAACTTCCGATACAGTTTGCAGAACCGGAATGCAGTTGCCGGTGGTCGTGCGTCGTTCGCTCTCAGCGATTGGCGCGGCGACGGAGGGGCGGTCGGCTCACGACGGGTCGCCGGTCCCGCGGCGAAGGGGCGGATGCGAACGGTACGGCATCCGGACGGAGACAGGGAGGTTTCCCAGATGCGTCGGATCCTGATGATGGGCCTCTTGGCCATCGTTTCGACGACCAGCTCGACCGGCTGCTTCTTGAACATGTACTCGGCCGACCCGGTCCGCCGCTACCGGCAGCTCTTCTACCAGTCGGAAGACCTCCGCCTGCTCGAAGACGACATCGAACGGTTCTGGATGATCGACCAGCCGTCGCAACTGTCGCTGAAGCGGAACTTCGGCCTCGGCGACCCCGCCGCCCGGCGGCACTTCTAACCGGCGGACCGACCGGCGCGGCCAGTGCCGCGCCCTCGCGCCTGTCCGCGGCGGGGCATGACCATACAACAGCCCTCGGGATCCCACAGGATTCCGAGGGCGTTCCCATTTCTTGGCCGCAACCCGAAGACCACCGCATGGACCTGCAAACCCGGCTCGGCCGGCTGACCCTGTCCAACCCCATCCTGGTCGCGTCCGGTACCTTCGGCTACGCGCGTGAGGCGGCCGACTTCGTCCCGCTCGAACGCCTCGGCGGGATCGTCCCCAAGACCGTGACCCTTACGCCCCGTGTCGGCAACCGCCCGCCGCGGATCGTCGAGACGGCCTCCGGCATGCTCAACGCCATCGGCCTGGACAACGACGGCATCGACCACTTTCTGGAACACCACCTACCGTACTTGCGGACGGTGGGGACGAGCATCATCGTCAACGTCGCCGGCAAGACCGAGGACGAGTTCGCCGTGCTGGCGGAGAAGTTGGCCCCGACGGCGGGCGTGGCGGCGGTGGAGCTGAACCTCTCCTGCCCCAACGTCGCGGGCGGTATTGACTTCGCCACGAACCCGGCGACGACCGAGCGGGTGGTGCGCCACGTCCGCCGCGTTTGCCCACACCCCATTCTGGCAAAGCTCACGCCCAACGTGACCGACCTGCTTGCGATCGCCCGGGCCGCCGAGCAGGGGGGAGCCGACGCGCTAACGCTCATCAACACCGTGGTGGGCACGGCAATCGACTGGCGGCGGCGGCGGCCGATCCTGTCCAACGTCATCGGGGGATTAAGCGGTCCGGCGATCAAGCCGATCGCGTTGCGCTGCGTGCTGCAAGCCCGCCGCGCGGTCACGATCCCAATCGTCGGCGTCGGCGGCATCGGCACGGTGGACGACGCGATGGAATTCCTCGTCGCCGGGGCCAGCGCCGTGCAGATCGGCACCGCCAACTTCTACGACCCCGGCGCCGCCAACCGCATCCTGAATGAACTGCCCGCGGCCCTCGCCACGCTCAACGCCACGTCGCTCGCCGACGTGATCGGCACCGTGCGGCTCGGCTGACGAAAAATACTACCGATCGGTCGCCGGCCAGCGGGTGGCACGTCCCTTCGGTATACCGAAGGGCGAGTGCCGAAGACTACCGCAGCACGCCGTTGGGAGTACCCAGGGGCCGGGCCACCCAGGCTAAAGCTTACCGCGGGACAGCGTGGCTCATGGGAAACCGAGTCGGCCGCAGATTGGTGGCTCTTCGTTCGCGGGCCGTTGTCCTATAGCACCTTCTGCAGCGCGTCGGCGAAGGCGTCGATCTCGCCGCGGGAGCGTTTTTCGGTAACGGCGACCAGTAGGCAGTTCGTCAGGTCCGGATACCATCGGCCGAGGGGGACGCCGCCGTGGAAGCCGGCCTCGACGAGCCGGTCGAGATAGCGCTCGGCGGGGCCGGGCAACTCGACGACGAACTCCTTGAAAAACGTGCCCGGGAACCGCACCCGCACGCCGGCCACCTCGGTCAACCGCTTGGCGGCATAGTGGGCCTTGTGCCAGCACAGCTCCGCCACTTCTTTAAGCCCTTGCGGCCCCATCAGGGCCAGGTACACCGACGCCCGCAGCGCGAGCAGGCCCTGATTCGTGCAGATGTTGCTGGTGGCCTTTTCCCGGCGGATGTGTTGCTCGCGCGTCTGCAGGGTCAGGGTGAACGCCCGCCGGCCCTTGCGGTCTACGGTTTCACCCACGAGCCGGCCCGGCAGCTTGCGGACGAACTTCTCGCGGCAGGCGAACAGGCCGAGGAATGGCCCGCCGTAGCTCATCGGCGTCCCGAGCGCCTGGCCCTCGGCGACGGCGATGTCGGCGCCGTAATCGGCGGGCCGCCGCAGCACCCCCAGCGAGATCGGGTCGAACGCCTGCACGACCGTCGCGCCACAGCCGGCCGCGTGCCGGGCGACCTCGTCCACCGGCTCGACCACGCCGAAGAAGTTCGGACTCTGGACGATCACACAGGCGGTCGAGTCGTCGCACACCGACCGCAGCTTGTCGAGGTCCGTCGCCCCGTCGCGGTGGGACAACGTCGCGATCTCCGGCGGCAGGTTGGCCATATAGGTGGCGAGCGTCGCGCGGTACTCCGGGTGAACCGTGTCGGAGACAATAATCTTCTTCCGCTGCGGGGCCGAGCCGACGGCCATCATGGCGCCCTCGACGACCGCGGTGCCCCCTTCGTAGAGGCTGGCGTTGGCGACCTCCATGCCGGTCAGCTCGCAGAGCAGCGTCTGGTACTCGAACCCGACCTGGAGCGTGCCCTGACTCGCCTCGGCCTGGTACGGCGTATAGGCGGTGTAATACTCCGGCCGGGAGGCGATGGCATCGACCACCGCGGGGACGAAGTGGTCGTAGCAGCCGCCGCCGAGGAAGCAGACCTTGTCGTCGCCCGACCGGTTCTGCCGGGCGAGGCCGGCCAGGTGGGCGGTCAGCTCCATTTCGGTCAGGGGCGGGGGCAGGTCGAGCGGCCGTTGCAGCCGGATGTCGTTCGGAATGACGTCAAACAACTGGTCGAGTGAGCCAAGGCCGATCTTGCGGAGCATTTCCTGCTGCTCGGCCTCGGTGTTCGGCACGTACAAAGTCGGTCCCTCACGTCCTGAGAAGGCACGCTCCGGCCCACTCCCTTCGAGGCCGGCTGGCGCGATGCCCCCCTATTGCTATCGCCCCGGACGGACCGAGCCAAGTTCGGCACGCGACGCGGGCGGCGGCCGCCTCTCGTAGCAGCACCACCAGCGCATCGACCAGCGTGTGCATTAGCCGCTGCCCGCAGTCGGCCAGCTCCTCCACAGCAAGAAAGTCGTTGTTCCGACTCGACCCGAATGAACCGTCGATGCCCGCGCGCGGGGCTACCACAGCGTGTAGCCGCCGTCGATGACGAGGGCGGCGCCGGTCATGTAGCGGCTGGCATCGCTGGCGAGGTACACGGCCAGCGGTCCGAGGTCCTCGGGGTCGCCGAAGCGGCCCATGGGGATCTGCCGCTGGGACTGCTCGATGACCTCCGGGTGGGTCTGCTGCCAGCGGCGGTTGGGCTCGGTGAGGAAGCCGCCGGGGAGGATGGCGTTGACGGTGACGCCGGCCGGTGCCCAGTCGGCGGCCACCGCGCGGGTGAACTGCACCACGGCGGCCTTGGCAGTCTCGTAGTGCCGCCCGCCGATGCCCCGCCCGGCCACCAGGGCGTTGATCGAGGCGACGTTAATCACCCGCCCGCCCTGCCCCCGCGCGACCATTGCCCCGCCGACCAGCTTGGTACACAGGAACACGCTGGTCAGGTTCAGGTCCATCAGCTCGCGCCACGTCTCGAGCGGCATCTCTTGAACGGGGGTCGGCACGCGCCGGCCGCCGGCATTGTTGATGAGCACGTCGATCGGGCCGAACTCCGCCAGCGCCTGCCGGCAAGCCGCTTCACACTCGGCCGGCACCGACACGTCGGTCCGGATCGCGAGGGCCACCCGGCCGAGCGCGCGGACCTCGCCGGCGGTCCGCTCCAGGCTCTCCGCGTCGCGGCCGACCAGGGCCACGTCGGCCCCCGCGTCGGCACACGCCAGGGCCATCTCCCGCCCCAGCCCCCGGCTGCCGCCGGTGACGAACAACCGCTTGCCGGTCAGCCGAAACCGATCCAGAACGCTCATTCTCATCTCCCACCGGGCGCGCTGTCACGAACTCGCCTCGCCCCATACGACTACTCGGCGAACTCATCCGCTGGAAGGTCGCTCAACCATTGGCAAAGCTATAATGCCGGGTGGACATCTAGCGGGGGTTGGGATCATGGTATCGGACGATATGAAAGCAGTCATCGAACGGGCCAAGCGGCTCTACGCTGATCGATTGCAGTCGGCGCTCGAAGCTCAGCACCGGGATCGATTCGTCGCCATCGAGCCGGACTCCGGCGAGTACTTTTTGGCGGATACGTTCGATGAGGCCGTTAGATCCGCGAGGGCGAAGCATCCGAGCCGCCTGTCCCACACCATTCGGATCGGACATGCCGCGGCCTGGCACATCGGGGGCATGTCGCGGTGACCGGATTCGTGGATGACGAACTCCGGACGCTGTTTCACGTGGATCCTATGCGGTCTTATGCGCTGCAAGCAATCGGCGAATCTCGGGCAGCAGCGAGGACGGGACGCTGATGAGGGTCTGCCCGTCCGTGTCGGTGGCCGCCGCCTCGTCCGCGGCGATCCATTCCGCGTCGGTTCGGGAGTCCAGTTCGTCGATAAGCCGCTGGACGCGCTCAGCATCCCAACCCTTCGGAAACTGTTGTTCTGTCATTGTCCGCGTCTCCTGCGCCGCCGCCGGAAGGCTGCGAGTTGCTTGCCAACAAGCGGATAAGCTGTAACCACAAACACTCCGTCCCCTTCGTCGTCGGGGACGTAAATGACGCGCAAATAACGTCCGGCCGCCGTCTGGCCGAGGGCCTGCCTCGAACCCCGCGCACAAGACTCATCCTCGCCGGCGTGGGCCAATACCCATTCTACCTCGACTTCTGTTACCCCATGGCCGTAGATGTGTGGCTGTCCGGTATCCGGGTCGCGGTGGTAGCGGACTTCCATGTCTGCTCTCCGTCCCTCGCCGAGCTAGGCCCTAAGATCATTTCAGTATATCAAACCGTTTCGGTATCCACGATCAACCCGCCGGGTGGTTGCGGTCGGGGGGAAGCAGGGACTCGCCGGGTGTTCCGTTGGCGGGGCGGGTGGCGGCGAGGCGGATGTCCACGCTGCGGCTGTGGGCGGTGAGGCCTTCCTTGGCGGCGATGAGCCGCAGGTCGTCGGCGACGTCACGGAGCTTCGCGGGCGTGTAGTGGATCACGCTGAGCCGCTTGAGGAAGTCGTTGGACGACAGGCCGCTGGCGAAGCGGGCGGTGCCGCCGGTCGGCAGGGTGTGCGACGGGCCGGCCACGTAATCGCCGACGGCGACGGGGGTGTGGTGTCCCAGGAAGACCGCGCCGGCGTGGTGGATCCGCTGGAACGTCGCCTCGGGGTCGCCGGTCTCGATCTGCAAGTGTTCAGGGGCGATGGCGTCGGACAGCCGGCACCCTTCCGCCTCGTCGCCGGCCACGATGATCGCGCCGTACGTTTCCAGGCTCTCGCGCGCCAGGTCCGAACGCTCCAGGTCGCGCAACTGGTGCTCCAGGGCCGCCAGCACGCGCGGCACCAGGCTCGGCTCCCAGGTAATAAGGATGCTCGCCCCCGGTGCGTGCTCGGCCTGCGAGAGCAGGTCGGCGGCGACGAAGTCGGGGTTGGCGCTGCCGTCGGCCAGCACGACGACTTCGGTCGGTCCGGCCAGCATGTCGATGCCGACGAAGGCCGAGACGTGCTGCTTGGCCAGCGCGACGAACAGGTTGCCGGGGCCGACGATCTTGTCCACCGGCTCGACGCCCTCGACGCCGTACGCCAGCGCCGCCACCCCCTGGGCGCCGCCGACGCGGTAGACCTCTTTCACCCCCAGCTCGTGGCAGGCGGCGAGCAGGTCGGTGTTGTAAGCGCCGAACGGCGTCGGCGGCGCGACGACGGCGATCTCCTCGACACCCGCGGCCTGGGCGGGGACGACGGTCATGAGCAGCGTCGAGGGGTAGGCGGCCGCCCCGCCGGGGATACAGACCCCGACGCGCCGCAGCGGCCGGTAGATCAGCCGCAGCTCGTGGTCGCCCATCGGCATGACGGCGCTGTGGTGGAGGATGCCGCTCTGGAACCGGAGGATGTTCTGGCGGATCCGCCGGACGGCCGCCAGGTAGTCGGGGGCGGCCGACTCGTGCGCCTGCCGCAACTCGTCGGGCGCGACCCGCAGGGTTTGCGGCGTCAGGTCGGCCCGGTCGAGCTTCTTGCTGTACTCGAGCACGGCCGCCCGACCGCGCCGGGCGACGTCGGCGCAGATGCGCTCGACCACCGCGCGCGGCGACAGCGCCTCGCCGAACACTTCCTCGGTGAGCTTGCGGCCGCGGGCGGACACGACGTCGCCGCTGGGGCTGAGCTGGCGGCGGATCGCGTTGATCTCGCCGGCGGCGTCGGTCGTGGCGCAGTGAATCGTGCGAATCGTGATCCTGCTGTTCATGTCTGTACCTTATGGGAGCCGCCCCGTGCGAGTAGGCCGTCGCAACGGCGGCCGCGGGTGCGCTGGACCGTGTTCCCTCCCGGTCGAATGTCGGCGCGTCCTCTCCTCCCGGACGCCGGGGTTCACACCCTTATGGAAACCGTTCCGGCGACCGAACGCAATCAAAAACCTCACCCACTTTCGGCTCGTGTGACCACCCCGGCCGACGCCCCGGTTGGCGGCGCCGAGCGGCCGAACTCGTGAGAAGCGGATTTCGTGAGAATTCGTTGGCTTTCGCGGCCGGTACGGTTACGATTGTCGGAACGTCTCCCCAAGACGCGTCCTTCCGGTCGAGCGTCCCGTTGACGTTCCGACCGCGCCGTGCGGCCAGAGGACGCCCAGCACCCAGGTTCAGGAAGGTCGAGCGCATGCGGTTCGCGCGGATTCCCCATTGGTTCAAGGATAACTCCAAACTCCCGGCCGGCCGGTCGCGGCGGCCGACGACACCGTCGTTTCTCGTTGAGCTGCTGGAAGACCGGTTGACCCCCAGCACCGTGGTGTACGACCAGATCACCGCGTTTGTACCGGACCAGCCGGGGATCAACCTCCTCGGGGCGGACGAGTCGCCCATCCTCAGCGACGACGGCACGAAGATCGCCTTCGGCCGCTTCGAGAACAATGCCTACCATGTGACAGTCATGAACGTCGACGGCACCAACCCGGTCGAGGTCCTCACGAGCGCCTCCTCGGGCAACATCGACCTCTCGGCGAACGGCGGTCGCCTCGCCTTCACCGACAGCCGCTCGATTACTGTCGCCAACGGCGACGGCACCGGCTCGCAAGGGGTCTACGGTGTGGACGACCCCGAGTTGGAAAGCCCGCGGCTGACCGCCGACGGCAGCCGCGTCTTCTGGATCGTGGGCCGCGACACGTTCTCCGGCGGGCAGACCACGCCCCCGATCCGCAAGGGCATCTACGCCGCCAACCTCGACGGCCCGGCCGGCGCGGGGCCGGTGATCACCCGCGAGCAGATCGCCAATGCCGTCGGCGCCGGCCTCGACGGCTTCTCCCTCCCGCGAATTCAGGGGATCGGCCTGGACGTCTCGGCCGACGGCTCGCGCGTCATCTTCCAGGTCGATTTCAGCGGCACCTCGCACGCGGTGGTGGTCGGCAACAGCGACGGCACCAACCTGCACGTCCTCGACACCGACCAGGCCCCGGCGATCGTGAACCTCGGCATCAGCGGCGACGGCTCCAAGGTCTTCGTCCTCGGCCGCGATTTCCCCGACTCGGTCTCCAAGCTGTTCGTCTACGACTTCGACGGCTCCAACCGTCGCGTGTTGAGCACCGGGGACACCGGGATCAATGAGGCAAACGACCGGATGCAGTTCAGCTTCGACGGTTCGAAGTTCCTCTTCGGAACCTCCAGCCTGCTGTTCAACACCGACGGCAGCGGCGTGTACCAGCTCGGCTCGTTCGGCTCCAACCTCGTCGGCGGCAACGCCGGCATCCTCCCGCTCGCGGCGATGGACGCCAGCGCCAGCCGCGTCCTGTATGCCTTCAACGACGCCAACAACGTTCAGCAGCTGGCCATCGCCCGACCGGACCCGACGTCTCTGGGCGCCGCGCCGGCGGTCGGCATGGTCACCGCGAACCCGCCGTTCATTCTGACGGGCAGCCGCTCCACCACGCAAGTCAGTGCCACCGTGACATCGGCTAGCCCCATCGTCAACGTCCACGAGGTGTTCTACCTGCCGCCGCCGACCGTGGTCGGCATCTACAGCGGCGGAGGCATCGCCGGCGGCAACAACACGATTTCCAGCTCCACCGACCTGACCGATGACGGGATGCGCGGCGACGCGACCGCCGGCGACGGCGTCTTCTCCAATAGCTTCGACGTCCGCACGGCGGAGCAGACGCCCGGGCCGCGCACGATCCGCGTGTCGGCCACGGTCACCGGCGCCGACGGCAAGCTGCACGCCACCGCGGTGGACGGCGCCACGATCCAGGTGGTCACCGAACTGCCCGCCCCGGTCCTGCAATTCAGCACCGGCGCGGTCGCGGTCAACGAGACCGACAGCACGGTGACGCTCACGGTGAACCGGACCGGCGTTACCAGCGGCGCGACGACCGTCCACTTCGCCACCGCCGACGGCACGGCGACGGCCGGCAATGACTACCAATCGACGAGCGGTGATTTGACGTTCGCCGCGGGCGAGACCAGCAAGACGGTCACCGTCCCGTTGATCGGCGACGCGGTGCCGGAAGGGGCCGAGGCGTTCACCGTCACGCTCAGCGCGCCGTCTACCGGCGCGACGCTCGGCAACCTCAGCACCGCCACCGTGACGATCCGCGGCACGACCAACACTGTTGTCTACGACCAGATCACGGCGTTCGCGGCGGGATCGCCGGGGGTCAACCTGAACGGCGCCGACGAGTATCCGGTGCTCAGCGACGACGGCAGCAAGGTCGCCTTCGGCCGCTTCGAGAACAACGCCTACCACGTCACCGTGATGAACGCCGACGGCAGCAACCCGGTCGAGGTCCTCACGGCCGCTTCCTCGGGCAACATCGACCTGTCGGCCGACGGCGGCCGCCTTGCGTTCACCGACGGCCGCGGCATTACCGTCGCCAACGGCGACGGCACCGGCTCGGCAGGCGTCTTCGCCGTGGACGACCCGGAGCTGGAAAGCCCGCGGCTGACCGCCGACGGCAGCCGCGTCTTCTGGATCGTCGCGCGCGACACGTTCTCCGGCGGGCAGAACACGCCCCCCATCCCGCGCGGCATCTACGCCGCCAACCTCGTCGGCCCCGCCGGCGCCGGGCCGGTCATCACCCGCGAGCAAATCGCCAGCGTCGTCGGGGCCAGCCTCGACAGCTTCTCGCTCCCCCGCGTACAGGACATCGGCCTGGACGTCTCCGCCGACGGCTCCCGTCTGGTCTTCGCGGTCCTGACCAGCACCGGGCCGCGGGTGGTCGCCGGCAACACCGACGGCACCGGCCTGCACGTCCTCGACATCGACAACGCGGCGATGGTGGGCAACCTGGGCATCAGCGGCGACGGCACGAAGGTCTTCGTCTACGGCGTGGGCTTCTCCGACGCCAACGGCAAGGTGTTCGTCTACGACTTCGACGGCTCCAACCGCCGGCTGCTGACCGACAAGGAGACCGGGGCCAACGAGGTCAAGGACCGCATGCGGCTGAGCACCGACGGCTCCAAGTTCTTCTACGGCACGAACAGCCTGGTGTTCGACACCGACGGCAGCGGCGTCTACCAGGTCGGCTCGTTCGGCTCCAGCCTCGTCGGCAGCGGCGGCACGCTGCCCCGCCCGGCGATGGACGGCAGCGGCAGCCGCTTCCTGTACGTCTTCGGGGACGCCAACAACGTCGCGCAACTGGCCGTCGCGCGGCTCAACCCGACGTCCCTCGGCGCCGCGCCGGCGGTGATGGTGACGGCGAACCCGCCGTTCGTCTTGACGGGTGGCCGGTCTTCCACGTTGGTGAGCGCCGGCGTCACGTCGGCCAGCCCGGTCGTCAACGTGCATGAGGTGTTCTACCTGGCGGCGCCGACCGTGGTGGGCATCTACAGCGGCGGGACGGTCGCCAACGGCAACAACACGATCTCCAGCTCCGCCGACCTCAACGACGCGGGGATGCGCGGCGACGCCACGGCCGGCGACGGCGTCTTCTCGAACAGCTTTGACACCGGCACGGGCGAGACGACGCCCGGCCCGCGCACGGTCCGCGTGTCGGCCACGGTCAACGGCGCCGACGGCAAGCAGCACGCCACCGCGGTGGACGGCGCCACGATCCAGGTGGTCACCGAACTGCCCGCCCCGGTCCTTCAGTTCAGCACCGGCGCGGCGGCGGTCAACGAAACCGACGGCACGGTGACGCTCACGGTGAACCGGACCGGCGACACCAGCGGCGCCACGACCGTCCACTTCGCCACCGCCGACGGCACGGCGACGGCCGGCAATGACTACGAGACCACCAGCGGCGACCTGACCTTCGCCGCGGGCGAGGCGAGCAAGACGGTCACCGTCCGGCTGACCGACGACTTCGTGCCGGAAGGGGCCGAGGCGTTCACCGTCACGCTCAGCGCGCCGTCCACCGGCGCGACGTTGGGGACGCTCGCTGCGGTCACCGTGACGCTTGGCGCCGACAACGACCCGACGCCTCCGACGGTCTTCCAGGGCTTCGTCGAACCGCAGGACGACTTCCTCGGCGGGGACACCGGCGGCGCCGGCGGTTCCCAGGTCGTGCTCGTCAACCATGGCGCCACGCCCGCCGAGGACGCGGTGCGCGTCGTTGACCCGATGACCGGCACCGTCACCGGCGAGTTCACCCGCGACGATTTCGCCGACTGGACCAACCCGAGCGACAAGACCCTGCTGGGGGATGTCACCGGTGACGGCGTCGTCGAGTTGATCCAGTTCAACCGCCCCGACACCAGCGGCGCCACCCCGGCCGGCGGCGCGATCCGCTTCCTGAACATCGCCAACGGCATGCTCGTGCGCCAGATCAATTACACCGACATGGCCGGCACGCAAATGTACGGTCAGGTGCTGGCCGGCATGGTGGATCCCGAGGACGAGGTCTTTGTCGGCCACTTTACCCAGACGGCCAACCTTGAAGCGCTCTTCTTCAACCGGACGGCCGAGAGCGGCAGCTCGATCGTGGTCATCGACCTGGTGACCGGCACGGTGACCGACCGCGGGCAGCACACCGGCGGCAACTTCGGCGGCTGGCTCGACCCCACCGACGAGTTCACCATCAGCGACACCAACTTCGACGGCTTCGACGACGTCGTCATCGTCAACCGCGTCGCCGACCCCGAGAACTTCCGCACGACCGACCGCGGCTTCGTCGGCATGGTGTCGCTCAACCCCGCCGACAGCGGCCGGCGCTTCCTCAACGGCCAGGTCCCGGGATCTCCCGGCGCGGCCGACCCGAACGACCCCAACCCGAAGGGGTCGAACATCGGGTTCTACCGCTTCTTCAACTGGAACTTCGCCGTGGCCGGGCAGGCGAGCGTTTTCCCCGGTTACGACGAGTTGGCCGACCACGCGACCTTTGGGGGGGTGAAGATCAACCCCAACGACCCGACGGCCACGCCGGTGATCGTGCTGGTCAACAGCCAGTTCGACGGCAACCCCGAGGCGGCGGCCTACGCCCTGCTCAAGCCGGCGGTGCTGCAGCAGGGGGTGCCCGACAGCTTCCAACTCGTCAGCACGCAGTTCCGCGCGTCGCTGCCGGCCAGCTCGTTCAACGTGGACGACGACTTCCTGCTCAGCGACGTCGATGCCGACGGCACCGACGAGTTCCTCAGCTTCAGCAAGGGGAGCGGCGGGTTCACCCTCCGCACGTTCACGGCGTTCACCGGGCAGTTGCTCAAGCAGATTGGTGACGCCACCACCGCCGACGCTATCGGGCCGACCGACGCCAGTGCCTCCCGTCAGCCGGCCACCGCGGAGCTTACGGCGGACAACGACGACCAGACCGCCGCGGTGGTCGCCGACTGGGGGCCGGACGCGGTGGACGCGGTCTTCACTAGTCACGCCCGGCGCGGTCACGGTGCGGCGTCGGCCGACGACCTGGAAGCTGCTTGGCTCCTCTGACCGTCCGCCGGCCCGGCGGTTTCGGGGGCCGGCCGAACCGCTGTTACCGACCTCGCCGGGCTGCCGCTGTCCGTGGCGGCCCGGCGGCGCGGTCCCTTGCTTCCGCGGCCGGCACGGTTATCCTCGACTGATAGACACGGCAACGGCTAGCGGTCGAGGAGGCGGCGATGCACGGGGTTTCACGACGGGGGTTTCTCCAGGCGACGGCGGCGGGGGTGTTCGCGAGCCGGATCACACCGGCCGAGGCGGCGCCGCGCGGCGAGGCCCAGCCGGGTGACCGGCCGCCACGGGCTGACGGTGTGACGGTCCTCAACCCGCGCGGCCGCGTGCCGGTCAGCCTCATCATCGACGACTCGACCTGCCTGGTGAACCTGGCCCACTTCTGCATCCCGCAGTTCGCCGAGGTCTTCCCGACGCAGTACAAGCAGTCGTGGCGCGACCTGCCGCGCGGCATCCCCGACTCGTTCGTCCGCAAGTTCGGCGACTGGTGCGCCGAACACGGCGTCAAGGGCAAGTACAGCGTCATCCCCTACCCGGCGTGCGTCGGCTGGATCGACCGCGAAATGCCCGGCTGGTCCCGCCAGGAGCTGCGCGACAGCCTGGAACTAATCCGCACCGGGATGGTCCCCCACTGGGACGTGCACCCCGAGATGGTGACCCACACCCGGGTCATCAACACCCGCACCGGCCGGCCGCACCCCGAGATCAGCCCTGACTTCATGGAGAACTGGGGTTGGAGCGTCGGCAAATCGACCGACGAGCTGGCCGACTACCTGGCGTACGCGCTGACGGTCCTCAAGAACGCCGGCCTGCCGTGCGAGGGGGTGACGACGCCGGGCGGGTTCGGCAACCAGTCGCGGCCCGAGATGTCGCGGGCCACACTACAGGCGTGCCGCGACGTCTACCGCGCCGAGGTCCCGCACTACTTCCGGCACCTGTTCACCGACGACCGCAGCGTCGCGCCGCGGGTCGAGTACGCCTCGGGCCTGGACGGCAACGACCCGCGCTGCGTCGTCTCGATCATCGGCTGCACCGGCGACTGGTTCGGCGGGTGGGACGGCCTGGCCCCCGGCCGGGTGGACCAGTTCATCGCCGATGACGGTAAGGGGGGCCGGCTGCCCGAGGTCATCCGCCGCGGCGAGCCGGCGATCATGGTCTGCCACTGGCCCGGCATCTACTTCAACGGCCGCGAGATCGGCTTCAACATCTTCAAGGAGATCGTCCGCCGGCTCGAACAAGGGTACGACAACCTCATCTGGATGAAACTGAGCGAGATCGCCCGCTACTGGGCCGCCAAGGAGCTAACTCGCACCGAGCGGCAGGCGACCGCAGTCGCCCTGCACGCCCCGTTCGCCAGCCCGCAGTTCACCGTGCGAGTCGAGCGTTCGCCCGCCGGCACGCCGCGGCTCGTGCAGCCGGACCGGCAAGCGGCCCTCACCCCGGTGGAGCGGCCGCTGCAACTGACGGCGGGGAAGTTCCACCGCACCGACACGGCCGTCACCGTTTGCTTCGACCTGCCGAAGGGGAGCAGCCGGCTGGAGTTCGCCTGACCGCGCCGGCGCACCGCCGAGGCCGGCCGCGGCCACCACTCGTAGCGGCGGCGGCGCGCCCAATGGCACTTACTTTGAGGGTTCCGGGCGGCGGGGCGGTGTTCGGCATCGGCTTTGCGCCCGCGCGAAAGAGACCTCTCTCGGAGTGATTCCGGTGACCGACCCACCCCTCGCCGCTGACTTCACGCAGGCGTACGCGCCATTGCACGCCCTGCGCAACCGCGACCGGATCAACGCCCTGCAGCCGTGCGGGCCCGCCGCCGTCGATACCCCCTAGGTCGTCGTCTGGCTGCTCGTCTACCAACGCCGGCATGCCGACGCCTCGCTGCGCGACGCCGTCCACGAATTGCTCCGTGCGACCGACCGCCTGCCGCCCCACCGCCGGGTCGAGACCGAGACCCTCTCGGCCAACACCGGCGCCGATCGCCGGGCCCGCTCCCGGCTGGACGTGGCCGTGGCCGCCGCCGTCGCCGTGCGGTTGCACGCGGTGGCGGTGAACGACCGGCTCACGCTGTGGCTGGCGACGCTCCCGGCCGCTTCGGACGCGGTGGCGACGCTATACCGCCAGCGGCTGGACGTGGAGACGGACACCCGCGACGTGACGGCGACGCTGCGGACGGAACGGCTCCGCAGTCAAAGTGTGGCAATGAAGTCCCAGGAGCTGTCGCTGTCGCTGGTGGCCTACAACCTGGTGGTGCAAATCCGGCGGCTGGCGGCGCGGCAGGCGAAAATGCCGGCGCGGCGGCTGAGCTTCACGGGGGTGTGGAGTGCGGTGCGCATCCTACTGGGGGCGGCGACCGCCGCGACGGCGGGGCAATGGCGCGCAGTTCGAGCGGACGTTGCGGATCGCCGCCCAGCCCCAACTGCCGCACTGCCCCGGCCGCAGCTACCCGCGGACGGTGCTCGCCCGCCGCCGCAACGATCGGGAACGACCCCGCCCCGCCCTCAAAGTAAGTGCCATTGGGCGTCTCGCCGCCGCGACCGAATTGTTGTTTCTGGGAGCCCGCTCGGCGGCCGGAGGCCGCCGCTACCAGGAACCGGCGGCAAGACCCTGCTACCATGCCGACCCGGCGGCGAGGTGCGCCGGTAGGATACCGGGCCGGAGAGGGTGACCCCGGCGATGCGCCGACTTGTCAGGGGACGATCTCGATCTGGACGACCGCGCGGGCCCACTTGGCGACGGCCTTGCTCGGCTCGATGGTGGGGAACGAACGGCCGGTGAGGAAACTATCGCGGAGCCGGTCGAAGACCACCGGCCGGGCGAACAGGTCCTTGAGGCCCCGCTGCGCCGCGTCGTCGCCGTTCGAGAGCGTGACCATTTCGGTGATGATCGGCCGGTCGGTGGCGTACAGGATGAGGTGCTTGGCGCCGGGGTCGGTGAAGGTGAACGGCGAGCTGATGAGGATTTCATCGGTCGAGGGCCAGCGTTTGTTCATGAAAATGGCCACGAAGCTCTGCTCGTTGAACTGCACCGGCGTCACGTAGGACTCTTTGCTCAGGCCGAACTTGAGGAATACCTGCTGGCGGACCTTGGCCGACTGGATCGGCTTGTCGTTAGTGTCCACGAACGTGCCGGAGATCTTCCACTTCGGGTCGGGCGGCAGCGCCTGGACGGCGAGCAGGTCCTGCATGGTGAGCAGCGCCCGCTCGGCGTCCGCCTGTGGGAATACGCCGCGCCGCAGGTTGCCGAACGGGTCGCGTAGCGCCTCGGTGTCGGCCTCGACCTCCTGCTGTAGCTTGGCGAGGTCCACTTCCGATTCGAGCGGCTTCGCGGCGATCTCTTTCTGGAGCCGCGTTTGCAGCAGCGCCGGGTCGGGCCAGGCGGCCGCGTGCAGCTTGGCGAACTCAACCGCCCACTTCTCGGCGGCGGCGACCAGCCGGAGCCGGCGGCGCCGGGCGGTCTCCTGCTCCAGCGCGCCGTTGGCGGCGACCAGTTGCCGCTGGTCGGCCAGCGCCTTGCCGGGGACCAGTGCCTGGGCGAATTCTTCCAAGCGGGCGAGGTTGGGCCACTCTCCTGCGTTCGCTTGCTGATACTCGCGCAGCCACTGGAGTCCGCGCTGACGGGTCAGCCCTACCAGCCGCTGCTGCCACGCGGCGAACGCCGCCTCGGTCGTCGGCGCCGGGCCGAGCTGGTCGGCCGCGGTCCGCAGCTCGGCGAGCGTCGGCCAGACCGTGGCGTGCTGGCGCTGGTGCTCGGCGAGCAGCTTTTCATACCGGGCCTGCCAATCGACGGCCGGGACCTCCGCAGTCTCCGTTTTCGGTGTAGCGACGACTTCCTTCGGCTCGGCGGGCGAAGGCTGTGACTGCTGCCACCAGTACCAGCCGCCTCCCACGAGGACGGCCAGCAGCGGCACGGCGAGCAGCACCGGCAGCCGCGACCGTTGCTTCGGCAGGTCCGCGGCGGCCGCCGCCTTCCACGCCGGCTTGGGAGTGGGTATCGGCGGCGCGTCGGGGTTGCGAACGATCTTCGTCGTCCGGCCCGAATCCTTCCGCGTGTCACCGCCGAGGGTGCGCGGCGTTTGCTGCCCGGCGGCCGGTTCGTGAACGAACAATTGCAGCGCGGCGGTCACGTCGGCCGACGACGCGAAACGGTCCTGCGTCTGCTTGGCCAGCATCCGCTGCACGATCTGGTCGAGCTCTTCGGGGACGTCCGGCCGGAAGTTGTGCAGGCTGGGGACCTGCTCGTTCATGTGGGCGCGCATCAGGTCCACCAACTCGGCGCGCGGGAACGGCACCTGCCCGGCGAGGACGTAAAAAAGGGTCCCGCCGAGGGCGTAGATGTCGGACGCGGGGGTGACACGGGTGGCGTCGGCCCACTGCTCGGGGGGCATGAATTCCGGCGTCCCCAGCGCCCGCCGCTGCACCGTCAGCTCGCTCCCCTTGGCGCCCGACGGGTCTTGCAACCGGGCGATCCCCATGTCCAGCACCACCAGCCGGCCGTTGGCGTTGGAGATGATCAGATTGCTCGGCTTGATGTCGCGGTGGATGATGCCGTGCTCGTGCGCGTGGTGCAGCGCGTCGGCCGCCTCGGCGATCCACCGGCAGGCGGTGGCGACCGTCGCCGGCTTGCCCTCGGCCCGCATCCGCTCGGTGCGCGTCTTGAGGTCTTCCCCCTCGACGTACTTCATCGCGATGAAGTCGGTCCCCTCGTAAGTGCCGATCTTGTAGATCGGGACGATCGAGGGGTGCTCCAGCCGGGCGAGCACTTTCGCCTCTTGGCGGAACCGCTTGGAGAGGGCCTCGGCCGCCCCTTCGTGATGGATGATCGTCTTGATGGCCTCGAGCCGGCCGAGCTTGATGTTGCGGGCCTTGTAGACCTCCCCCATGCCGCCTTTGCCGAGCCGGTCGAGCAGGACGTAGTCGTCGAAGCGGATGTCGGCGACCGAGCCGGTACGCAGCTTCTCGGCCTGGAAGGGGGTGAGCCGGCCGGAGCGCACGAGCTCTTCCACGATGCGATCGGGCATGATGTCGGTGGCGCCGAGCGACTGGCACACGCCGATGAAAGTGCCGGAATCGATCAGGTCGAGCGAGGTCAGCTCGTCGCCCAGCTCGCGGACGGCCGAGTTCATCGGCTCACGGCCGCCGCCGGTGGCCGCGGATGAGAAACCGGTCGGTCGCTCGCTGCGTGACTCGTCCGGCACGAGAGGACCACCCTTCCCGTTAAAAGAGGCTTGAGGTGACTAATGTACGGATTGTAGCATAACGCTCGGGCCGCTTCGAGTGTGCCGCGGGGGAGAAAGGGACCGTCATGAGCACGCAGCCGTCGTCATCGTCCGACATCACGCCCGAAGAGCTCAAGCGCCGGCTCGACGCCGGGGAACGCCCGGTCATCCTGGACGTGCGGAACCCGGACGAATACGCGATCTGCCAACTGCCCGGTTCCACGCTGCTGCCGCTGGGGGAGCTGCCCAAACGGTGGCGCGAGCTCGACCCGCACCGCGAGACGGTCGTCCACTGCAAGATGGGCGGCCGCGGCGCGCAGGCGGTGGCGTTCCTCCGCCAGCAAGGGTTCCAGAACGTGCGCAACCTCGCCGGCGGGATCCTCGCCTGGGCGGCGCAGGTCGATCCGAGCCTCAGGACCTATTGACCCGCACGCCGGCGCCAAGAAATGGACCGACCCGAAGCGCGAGCGGGACGAGGCGTCCCGCGGCCGCGGTTCGGGTGGCAAGGAACGGCGACAGAGGTGCCGGAAGGCGGTTTACGCCTGGCCGGGCTGCTTGATGCGCTTGTTGACGTCGGTCTCGAGGACGCCGAAGGCGCGTTCGTGCCGCTGGATGGCGACCGAGAGGGCCATCAACAGCCGCTTGGCCGTGTAGAAGTTGCACACCATCCGCTGCGAGAGCTTGAGCGGGTGCGTCGTGCGGCCCATCGGCTCGGCGTTGAGGCCGAAGTCGAGGATGATCTCTTCCGGCGTGCCCGTCACCCGGCAGAAGTTCATGTACATCGGCTGCAGGCCGGTGTCGTCCACCTGCACCTGCTGGCCCTGACCCTGTTGACCTTGGCCCTCGGCCGGGCGTTCGGCTTCACTCACGGTGTCGTCCTTTCCCTACTGCTTGGTTCGGCCACCAGTCCACCCACGGCTGGCGCTCGCTGGCATACATGGTATCGAAAAAACCCGCGGGCGAACAACGGATTCGCGCGGTTCTGCCGACTTTGACGATATTAGCAAAAGAATGGGTGATTTGGGATGTATGGAAAATGAGGGCGAGAGGTCACCGCCGCGACGGTAGTTCCAGCGACGCGGGTGGTGGTGGCTCCAACCCGGAACCGCTTGCGCCGCGGGCAGTCGGCGGAGCGACTTCCGAACCTCGGTTTCGGCCGGAGGCGTTGTCTCCGCGGCCAAACGCGCTGGGATCGAGCTCGCTTCCGTCGCCGGCCCGGCCGCTGTTGCCCGGAGCGTTCAACGCGCCACCACGGCGCGGCTGGCGTGAGTCACTTGGTGCGCTGAATTCGCTGGACGACGGCGACGGCACCGGCAGCCCATCAGACCGGCGGCGAGCCGCCGCGGGCGGATCAATCCGTTCCGTGGAGCCGGGCGGTAGCTCTTGCCGGTTCGGTGTCGGTAAGCCGCGCGCGTCGGTCGGGGTTAGCTCGTCCCGTCGCGACGGAGTCGCGGGCGCGGCACCCGTCGGCGCGGCGAACTGCTGACCGCTGGCGACTTGCGGTGACGGCGGCTGGAACTGACCGCCGTAGTTCGGCGTTGGCGGATTGCGGCGCGGGTCAACGGGGACGCGGTAGCCCTGGCCGTCCGCCGGTGGGGAGAACTCGCCTGCCTGGTACATCGGCGTGGGCGTTCCGCGATACGCCGGGGTGAAGTTGTTGCGGGCGGCGATGCTGGCGACCGCCTCGCTGGTGTCCGGCGCGAGTTTCGGGTGCAGGCGCAGCCCGTTGGACGGTTGCTCGGAGAGAAAGCCCATCGGCGGCGCAATCGCGGCTGGTACGGGAGCGGCGACCGGGGCTGCAACCGTCATCGGGGCGGCCGGCGCGGAGTAGACCGGCTGGTAGCCGGACCCGGAATTGGAGGCGGCGAAACCCGCCGGCACCACCGGGGCGGCCGGTGCGACGGCGGCGGTCGAGCCGTTGACCACGACCATCGGCTGGGCAGCCGTCGGTGCGACGGAGACGGGCGGTCCGGGGGCGGTCGGGACGGTCGGCGCCGCCGGCATCCCTTGCGGATACACCACGGTCCCGTTCGGGTAGACGACGGCCGTGCCGGGTGTCGCCTGGGCACAGCCGCACCGCTTACAGGAGGAGTGACACCCCACAGACAGTAGCAGCACCCCGCCGGCCAAGGGCAGGCCGGCGGTGCGCTTCAGCAGTCGTGCCAGGTTCGCCGTGATGGCTCGTCCTCCCACGGGGGCGGTCGGTTCGCTCAGTCGTACCGCCGGCGGTCGTCCCGGTCGTCCCGGCGCCGGTCATCGCGGTCGTCGCGCCGCCGGTCGTCGCGGGTGTCGCGGGTGTCCCGCGCGGTATCCCGCCGGGTGCGGTCCTCCTCGCGGCTGCGGTCGCCGGTGAACTTGGCGGCCGAGTAATCGTCGCCGCCGTCCGGGTCGTAGACGTAGCGCGAGCGGCGGGCCTTGGTCTCGTCGAGCGGGTCCCGCTTGCTCAGGTAGCTGTCGATGTTGGCCAGCTCGCGGACCTTCTTGCCCCACTCGGTGCGGCCGGCGGTGTTGACGAACTCTTCCAGCTCGTCGCGGTAACTGATGAGCCAGCGGCCGCCGTCGGACGTCAGTCGCTCCTCGCGCGTCTCGCGGGGGTTGCGGCGTTCGCTCAGGTCGCGCAGGAAGAGGTAGTTCGACCGCCAGTTGAGGTTGGCCGTCCGCCCCTGCACATCGACGCTATCGACCTCCTCGGTGATGTCGCAGCCGAAGACGTTGACCGACATGCGGCTGCTGCGGACGTTGCCGACCTGGATGTCGTTGGCCGGGACCGGCGGCTTGCGGAGGTTATCGACGAGGTCCTTGAGCAGCCGCTTGGCGTCGGCGGGGAACTTCTCGAGGTTGTTGCCGTGGACCGTGTTGTAGGCCGCCGCCATCAGCGCGAAATCGACCGTCGCCTCGACTGTCAGGTAGTCGGCGAAGACCTCTTCGGGCCGGGTGCCGTTGGCTTCGGCGACGTCGCGGAGCAGGTCGCGCGTCTCGACGCTCAGGTATTCTTCCACGAAGTCGCGGACCTTGCGGAGGGTCTGGGCGCTGCGCCCCTCGCGGACGATCTTGCGGTGCGACAGCTCGCCCCGGCGGGAGATGTCCCCCTTGCCGGCGACCGCGTCGATCGCCTCCTTGAGCAACCGGCTTTCGAGGTCCCACACGTCCCGTTCCTGGGTGAGGAACGCCTGGGTGACCTGGTCTTCCCGCCCGCCGGCGACCACAACGCCGGTGCCGAACAACGCCAACGCCAGCGCCGCGACGAGGCGCTGACCGCCTTGCTTCCATGGGTTCCGACTCAACGCATGCTCCTTCACTGCTGGTGGAGAACCGAGGACCGGGCCGCGCCGTGTGACTGGATGGCGGGCCGAGGTCGGCTGCCGGTATGCCGCATTTCCGCGTTTGGGTCAAGCGTAACCGACAGCAGGGCGAGGTCGCGAGGTCGCGACGGGGGTTAGCGCCCGCGGAGGGCGCGCCCCACGGTCTGGCGCCATTGGGGGGTGGGAACGCGGACCGCCGCGAGGCGGCCGTCCGGGCCGATCAGGAACGCGGCCGGCAGTTCGGTCGCTCCGTAGCGGCCCGAGGACGTAAGACCGTGTTCGTCGCGGGGAAAGTTCTTCGGGTCAAAGCGTTCGGCCTCCAGCAACTGCGGCCAGGCGAGATGAAACCGCTGCCGGCCGCCGTCCGGACCGAGCACTTCCGGTTGCCGGTTCAGAAACGCAATCCACGCCTCCCATTCGTCCGCGGCGCCGTTGCCGGCGTTCGGAATGGTGCAGACGCTGACGATTTGAAAACGCTTGTCGCCGCCGAAGTCGCGGTAGAGCCGCCGCAACTCGTCGAGCTGGCGGACGCTCGCCGGGCTGCGGTGGGACCAGAACGCCAGCAGGGTGTGGCGGCCGGTCCACCGCCAGGGCCGGACCGCCGCCGTGTCCCCGTCGGAGTACATCCCCCGCAGTACCGGCGCCGGGTCGCCGACCTTGAGGACCGGCAACTCCTGCCGGTCGGCCGACGCGCCGGCACCGGCGAGCCAGCCGGAAAGCGCGGCGCACAGCCACAGCGCCCGCCGGCGACCGCCAGTCCCTACGGCTTGGACCGCGTGCCCTCCCTGGGACAGCCGATCCATCACTTCGGCTTCACCGGAATGTTTTCCGTTTCGGCCAACGTGTCCGGTGGCGAAAGCGAAATGAACTGGACGAAGCGCTGCCCCATGCTCTTCAGTTCGGCGGGCAGTTGGACGGCCAGCGGCGCGGGCAACTCAACGCCGAGCCGGCCATGCACTCCCGGCAGGATCCCCATGCAGTCGAGGTCGTGAACCACGCTGCCGATCAGGTCGGCCGGCAATCGCATCGGCCGGAGATACTGCCCCAACAACTCCGCCAGCGTGCGCGGGACGGAACCGTTGGCCCGGGGACCGTACTGCCGGGCGAAGGCGTCCGGGTCGCGGAACACCTGAAGGACCAGCACGTGGACCTCTTTGAGGCGCTCCAGCAGGCTGAGGAAATGGCCGCGCTCCAGCTCACCCGGCGCCTTGGGTCGGCAGGCGTTTACCAGGACGGCGCGGTAGCACTTGAGCTTCTCCTTGCCGTCGGTGTGGACCGCCTGACGGAGCACCGCCTCGACCATCAGGCCGAAGTTCGGGTCGCGCAGTTGCGACGGGTTGACCTCCCCCGCGAATTGCCGAAAGTCGGCCGCCAGGTCCTGCAAGAACCGCTCGGCCCGCTGCTCCTTCCACTGCGGGAGGTAGTCCCCGACCAGCGTCGCCAGTGAATCGGCCGGGGCGGGTAGGGCGGCCAAGCCGTCGCGGAGGATGCGGTGCATGCGCTCCCGCGCCTCGTCCGGGTGTGACCGATCCGTCCAATCCAAGGAATCGAAGTCTTGCAACGTCATGCAGGCAAATCCTTCCATGGGTCAGCGGCGAACGGGAAACCGACAATCAGCGGCCATCAGGAAAACGACCAAGGCATGCATGATGGCAGGCGCAAACCATGCTAACAACACGCGTGCGTGCTGTCGCTAGGAAAATGAAGAATTGATGCGGAAGAAGCGTGCAATCGGCGCAATCCGTTCGCCGTCGGTAGAAAAGTTTGCCCACGACGCACGGCGAGCGGGTGATAGCAGCGCCAGACGTTACTCCGGCCGGGACTGGAAGCCTTCCCAGTTGCCGAGGGTGGCCTGGAGCTTCATCCGCTGGCGGTTGCGCCAGACGACGATCTCCACCTTGCTGCCGATGGGGGTGAGACTGACGAGGTTGATGAGGTGGTTCTCGTCCTCGATCGGCTGGCCGTCCAGTTCCAAGATGACGTCGTCGGATTGCACGCCGGCCTGCTCCGCCGGGGTATGCGGGTGGACCACCGCGACCAGGGCGCCGCGGGCGACCGACAGGCCGAGCCGGCGGGCGCGTTCCAGGTCGAAGTCGTTCGGAAAGCCGATGCCGAGGAACGCCCGCCGGACTTTCCCATGCGTGAGCAGCTCGGTGGTGACCCGGCGGACGAGGTTCACCGGGATGCTAAAGCCGACGCCGCTGCTCGACCCGGTGCTGGAGGCGATGGCGGTGTTGATGCCGATCACCTCCCCCTGGAGGTTGACCAGCGGACCGCCGCTGTTTCCCGGATTGATGGCCGCGTCGGTCTGGAGGAATTCCTTGATCCGCATGGTGCTCGGTAGGCCGACTTGGCGGCGGTGCTTGGCGCTGATAATGCCGTGCGTGACACTCTGCATCAGGCCGAACGGGCTGCCGATCGCCAGCACCCACTCGCCAACCCGCACCCGTTCGCTGTTCCCCAGTTTGACGGCCGGCAGGTCGGCCTCCTCGGTTTCCAATACCGCCAGGTCGGTTTCGGCGTCGGTGTAGACTTTCGTCGGGTGGAACGACCGGCCGTCGCTCAGGTGGATGTCGATCGCCGAGGTTGGGATGTTGGCGACCACGTGGTGGTTGGTGACGATCACCGGCCGGCCGTGACTCTCGGGCCGCACCAGCACGCCGGAGCCGGATTCCTCGTTCGTCACCTTGCCGCTGCTGTTGGTCTGGCGCGATTCAATGTAAACTACCGCCGGCGAAACCAGTTGCGACACCGACTCAAACACCTGCGCCGTCAGGTCGAGTAACCGTTGGTTGGCCTCGACGCTCGTAACGGACTGGGCGCGGACGACGGCGTTGGGGGTCACCCACTTGCTGACGACCGTGCCGAACGCGGCACCAACCGCTAGCGCGGCCAGGACTGGAACCGCCGACCGCCGGGAGGCAAACAGACCCTGCACCCGATCCACAATTCACCTGCCTTGATGACTGCCAGTGTCTCTGCGAGGAAGTTTTGCACACGAAGTTCGAGTAGGCCAGCCCACTGGCAAATCTTGCCTAGTCTTTCTATTTCCCCGAGTTGGGAAAGCGATAGGCCGACCGGCCTTCGCCAACTCGATGGGAACAGAATTTCTCGTGTCGAAATAATTCTTTTTCTATTGAATAATCAAAGGAGTCGATTATTCTATAAGTAGAAGTTTGTTTTTTTAACAAAGGAGCTTTCGATGGGGTGGTCGAAAGCAAGCAATTCGGGTCATGACGCCTCCCTGAACCACTACTGCCATCACATCCGGCGGTTCCCGCTGCTGACATGCAAGCAAGAGCGCTCACTTGCCCGACGCGCACGGCAACAGGACGACGAGGCGGTGAATCAGCTCGTGCTGGCGAACCTTCGGCTGGTCGTTCACCTGGCACATGCATTTGGCGGCAAAGGGCTTTTACTCGCCGACCTGGTCGCCGAGGGGAACGTGGCGCTCGTTCATGCCGCCCGCAAGTTCGACCCGGAGCGGCAGGTGCGGTTCACCACCTACGCGGGCTTTTGGATCCGCAACGCCATGCGGCGCGCGATCCGCCAGCGCAATACCATCCGCATCCCGGAGCACTGGCTCAGCCGACTTTACCACTGCCAGGAGCTGGAGGTACGACTGCGCCAGCGGCTGGGACACCCGCCGACCGAGCAAGAGCTAGGTCAACTACTAGAGCCGGCACAGCGGCAGCTCTTGCGGCGGTGCCAGCGAATGCTGCGGTTGACCGCCCTCGCCTCCCTGGATCAGCCGGGCGAGACACCGACGCCGGGCGAGCAACTCGCCGACCCGCACGCCAATCCGCCCGATGCAACGCTGGAGCGGACGGACGAGCGCCGCAGGCTGCGCCAAGCGTTACGCCGGCTGACGGGTCGGCAGGCGGAGGTACTGCAACTGCGCTTCGGCCTCCGCGGCGGTCCGTCGCTCACGCTCGACCAGATCGGCACCCGCCTCGGCTTGACGCGCCAGCGGGTCCGGCAGATCGAGCAGACGGCGTTGGCTCGTCTGGGTCAAGTCCTGCGAGCCGCGGATCGGCCGCCGCTGCCGTCGGCTGTCTGACGCCCCGGTCCACTCACGGGCGCGAGGGGCGCGACGGCCGGGAGGAACCGCCCGACGCCCCCGGGGGGCCTGCCTTCGCCTTCCGTTCCGCCTTCTTGATCTCCTCTTCGAGCTTCTTTTTGCGCTCCTTTTCCTTGCGCTCTTCCTCCTGGCGCTTGGCCTCCACGCGCTCTTCCACCTTCTTCTCGTTGCGCTTGCCCGAGAGGACGAGCTGCTCCAGGGAATCCAGCAACTCCTGCGACTTGGCCTCGGACAGGTTCGTGGCCGCCAGCTTCTGTTGCGCCTCCAGCTTGAAGCCGTCCACGTCGTCGCGCGACAGGTTGTCGGCGGCGAGCGTGTCGGCGGTGTCGCGGACGAGCAGGTGGGCGACGCTGGCGGGGATCTGCTGCCCCCGCAAGCCGTCGATCAGCAAATTGGCCACCTTGTCGCTGGCGGCGTGCTTCGGCTCGTGCGTCCCGTTGAGCGTGTTGTACACCGCCGACCGCACCGTCTCGGCGGCGTCGTCGGGCAGGGGTTCGGCCAGGCCGAACAACTTCTGGAACATCCGGTCGATCCGGGTCAGGCTTTCGATTTGCAGCTTATCGAGCTTGCTGAGACTCGGCGGGGCCTCGGCCTCGACCTTGCGCTTGGCCGTCTTCTTCTTCTCCTTGTCGCCGGTCTGCCCCGCGACCGTGGAAAACATGCCGCCCACCAGCAGGAGGACAAGGCAACCGTGAATGCTAACGAGTATTCGCATGGAAGGACCCTCTCGAAGGCGCCTGCAACCCTGTCTTGATTATGTTTGGCCCGGCGGGCCGGTTCAAGCCGAAAGCCGTTCGACCGGGTGGGCGATGCCGGCCGTGGCGCTTACATAGGGAGAGGGGACCAACGCCGAGGACGCCGTGACCGAGACACCCGCCGCTCGTGCCGAAGATGCCGTCGCCCGGCCGCGCGGCGCGGTCTGGCTGCCGGTGGCGGTCGCCGTGGCGATCGCGGTCGTGTTCAGCCCGGTGTTGCTGCACCCGACCGACGTGGTCTACAGCCCCTATTCCGACATCCTCGCGCAGCACTACCCCTTCCGACACCTCATGGTCGAGTCGCTACACCGGTACGGCCGCCTACCCGCCTGGAACCCCTCGTCGTTCTGCGGTATGCCGTTGGTCGGCGACCCGCAGGCCGGGCTATTTTATCCCCCCAACTGGCTCCACGCGCTGGTGCCCGCCGACCGCACGGCGCTGATGTTCGGCCCTCTGATGGCACTGCACCTGCTGCTCGGCGGGTGGGGGATGGTCTGGTGGCTGCGGGGGCACGATTTCTCGCCGGCGGCCCGACTGGCGGGGGCGCTGGCGTTCGTCTTCTGCGGCAAGTGGTTCTACCACGTCGTCGTGCCGGGACACGTCATCTACCTGCCGCTGATGTGGCTCCCGTGGCAGTGCGGCCTGCTCGACCGCCTTTGGGAACGGCCGACGCTGCCGCGGGCCGGCGCGCTGGCCGGAGTCACCGCCCTGGCCGTCATCGGCTTGCACCCGCAACTGCTGTTCTATACCAGTCTCATGCTCGTCGGCTACGCCGTCGTGCGGGGAGTCACGACGGCGCCGTCCCGGCCCGCGATGACGCTCGCGCTGCTGGTGGGGGCGACACTGCTCGCGCTGACGCTGGCGGCCGTCGAGTTGCTTCCGTCGTTCGCCATCCTCGACGACGTGGTTCGCGGCGCTGGGCTGTCGTACGCCGACGCCAGCCGGCTGTCGATCGCCCCCCGGCAGCTCCTCACATTCGTGCTGCCGTCGCAGGCCGACGCCTCCAAGTGGGAGAACACCTCGTATGTCGGGGTGGTCGCCGTCGCGCTGGCGCTGTTCGGCTGGACGTGCCGGCGGAAGGGGGCGTCACTGTGGTACTTCTACGGCGTCGTGGTCGGGTGTCTCTGGTTCGCGCTCGGCGAATACGCCGGCCTGCACTGGCTGCTGCACGAGTACGTGCCGGGGTTCCGCCTCTTCCGGATCCCCTCGCGCTCGCTGCTCCTGCTGGGGCTGCCGGTGGGCTACCTGGCGGCCGCCGGGCTGGGCGGACTCTGTCAAGCGCCGCCTACCGTGCCGCGCCGGCTGCTCGGCGTCGTCCTGGCGGCCGTGGGGTTCGCGCTGCTGGCACCGTACCCGACGGTTGAAGCCCTGTGGGCGGCCGGGGGGCTGTGCGTGCCACTGGTCTGTCAGTTCCCCTGGCCGGCGCGGCGGCGCGCGGTCCTGGCGTGGGCGGTGGCGCTCGCGCTGTTCGCCGATCAGGCGCGGTTCGCCTTGCCGCTGGTCGAAACGCGTCCGCTCGACCGGGCGCTGCCGCCGAACCCGGTCGTGGACCGGTTGCGGGCGCCGTTCGGCGGGCAACGGGTGTTCGACGTCAACCTCAAGCGGGGCGAGAAATACACGTCGCTGCCGATCACCTACTCCAGCCCGGCCGACATCGAGAGCATCCTGGGGTTTAACCCGCTCGTGCCGCGTTCGACGTTCCGGTACCTCAACACGGGGGTCGGGCAGAAGCCGCTCGAATGGGTCAGCGCGACGCGCATCAAGGACCTGCCGCTGGTCAGCCGGCCGCACCTCGACGTGCTGAACGTGCGCTGGATCGTCGCCAACCAGTTGCTGGCGGTCCCCGGGCTGGAGCTGCGGGAGAGCTGGAACGACCTGCTCATCTATCACTTCACCATGGACAAGACCGACGAGCTGACGCTGATGCCCGAGACGTACCTGTACGAGAACACGGCCGTCCTGCCGCGGGCCGCACTCGTCCGCCGCGCCCGGGCGGTGGCTTCGGTCGAGGAGGCGATCGAGCAGGTCGGGTCGCTGGACCCGCGGCGGGAAGTGCTCGTCGATGTGCCGGAATTCGCCGGCGCGTACCCCGGCACGTTCCTCCCCGTGCCCGTCGAGCACCTCATCGATGAACTGCGGCTCGCGGTCGATGCCGGCGACGGTGGCTACCTGTTCCTCGCCGAGATGTGGTACCCCGGCTGGCGTGCCTGGGACAACGGCCAACCGACCCCCATCGCCCACGCGAACGGCGTCTTCCAGGCCCTCCGCCTCGGCTCCGGCAGGCACGACGTCGTGTTCCGCTACGACCCCCCCGGCTACGCACTCGGCCGGAATCTCACGCTGCTGGGAATCGTCCTGCTCGTCCTCTGCTTCGCCGGCCCGCGGCTCGTCCCTCGCAACGAGGGATCGTGAGGTCGGTGCGCAAACGACGGTGCCGTACCGGAAGACGCAGACCTTGAATCAAGGTCCGGCATCGGCCGGTACGGCACGCGTTGACGGCCGCGACCGAGAGCGGTCGCGTCGGCTTACTTCGTGCGGAACTCGTTCCACGGGACGATCTTGGCCCCCTTGGGGAGCTTCGACATGTCGGACGAGGGCGAGCGGCCGGCCGGGGCGCGGCCCGACGAGCGGTAGTCGTTGGTTTCGGTCTGCCGATAGTTCATCGGCAGGAGCGGCGGTTCCTTGCGGGTCTTGGACGACCCCGGCTTGGCTTCCGGGGCGGGCCGCCGGTCCTCGGGCAGCGTTTCGGGCGCCCGCCGGCCGGTGTTGGGCCGGTCCTCTTCGGGCAGCAGTTCCGGCGGCTGCCGACGGGTCGGGGCCGGCGTCGTGCCGCCTTCGTTCATCGTGTCCCGCATCCGGTTCTGGAGGTCGGCTTCCGGGTCGCCTCCCTGCTCGCCGCTTTCCGGGCCGCCCGCCGGCGCCTTGCGGAAGCGGTCATACGGCGTGGTGACGACGAACGGCCGGTACTTGAGCCAGCCGGTCGGCCACGGCCGCCAGAAGGTCGGGTAATGGCCGTAGAAGCCGCAACGGTAATAGCTGAGCACCTCGTCCAGCGGGCACGGGCAGCGCTCGCGGTCACAGCCGCGGCTGCGGTAGACCGGGTCGCACAGGCTGCCGTCGCTGCCGATGCCACACCGCTGACACCCCGGAGCGCCGCCGTCGCCGTCGAGGACTTCGACCGGCGGCAGGTGATCGGACTCATACGGGCCGTCGGCCGGGTGCGCTTCGCCGCCACGGTCTGCCGGTCCGGCGCCGCCGTCCCGCCAGGTCGGCGACACCGCACTGCGGCGCGCCGGGGCCGGTTCCACCGCCGTGATCGCCGAACGGACGCGCGGCGAGCGCTCCGCCGACTCGGGCATCGCATCGGCGTCGACCGCCGCGATCACCGGGCCAGACCCGTCTTCCGGCAGGAGCAACGCGTCGGTGCGTTGGATGTTGTCGTAGCGCCGTCCCGCGGTGGCGCGGTAGTCGCCGGTGCGGACCGCCCCGGTGCGGTAATCGGCCGCGTCCCCCGTCTGCCGCAACGCCAGCTCGCTGTCACGGCGGCTGTTGGACGGGATGATCTCATACGAGGACTTCGCCGGCCGGCGGGCCTGGGCCGTTTGCCAGCGGTAGTTGGACGTCGGCTGGCCCGCGGCCACCACCCCCAGCACTCCCAATACGCCCAAGGCGCTGATGACGCGGCCTGGGGTGACTCGAATCTCCATGCTTTGCCCCGTTTGTTCGGACGGATGGTGGTTTCGCCGCGACCGGGTGTGGGCGGAGCGGCCGCTAACTTCCTGCAACCAACTATCGTCCCACCAACCGGAAAAGTTCAACGATACCGTCTGGAACGGTCGTCGGGACGTGGCGGCCTCTGGCGGCCGGGTAAACTGGCGCGATTGCATTGGCTCGCCCGTCGCTACAATGCCCCCAACTTGCCGAAGGGGGGAGATGCATGCCGACCGTGCCGGCTGGGATATTGCGGGATTGGAGCGCGCGGATCTTCGTGGCGGCGGGGCTTTCGCCCGCCGACGCCGACCTGGTGGCCGACTCGCTGGTGGACTCGAACCTCGCCGGCCACGACTCGCACGGCGTGTTGCTGTTGCCGAGGTACGTCCGCGAGCTGCACGAGGGGACCATCGCCCGCACCTGTCAACTCACGGTGGAACGCGAAACGCCCAACACCGCCCGCATCAACGCGAACCTGGCGCAGGGACACGTCGCCGCCCAGCAGGTGACGCGGCTGGCCATCGCCAAGGCGCAGGCGGCCGGCGTCAGCACGGTCACGGTGTACAACCTCGGGCACATCGGCCGGCTGGGCAAGTACGTTGAGATGGCGGCCGCCGCGGGGTGCGTCGCCCTCGCCACGATCAACAACCACGGCAAGGGGACCTGGCTGGCCCCGCACGGCGGCAGCGACCGCCGGCTTTCGCCCAACCCGCTGGGCATCGGCGCGCCGACCGGCGGCCCCGACCCGCTGGTGCTCGACATGAGCGCCAGCGTGGTGGCGGCCGGCAAGTGCCTCGTCGCCCAGAGCAAGGGCGAGCGCATCCCGCCCGGGTGGATGATCGACCACACCGGCCAGCCGACCACCGACCCGGCCGCCCTGATGGGACCGCCCGCCGGCGCGCTCTTGCCGCTCGGCGGCGACAACGGCGGCCACAAGGGCTACGCACTCGCCTTCTTGATGGACGTGCTCGGCGGCGCGCTCTCCGGGGCCGGGTGCAGCCGGTCGCAGGTGCCGGCGACGCTGAACGGTTTGTTCCTGACCGTGGTCCGCATCGAGAACTTCGTGGAACTGGCCGACTTCACCGCCGAGGTCGATCGCCTCATCGCCTGGTGCAAGGCCTCGCCCCCCGCCCCGGCCGGCGGCCCGATCCTCTATCCCGGCGAGTTCGAAGCCCGCCACCGCGCCCGCCGTTCCGCCGACGGCATCCCCCTCCCCGAGAGCGTGTGCAATGCCCTCGCCCACACCGCCAGCGCCCTCGGCGTGGCCCCTCTCGGACTGTAGGTCCGCTCCGCACCGCCGACTTCCACAGCGTCGTGTCACGGCAGTGACAATTCTTCCACTCCGCTGCCGGGCCTGGGGTGACATGCTGCATGGGTGCGCACCGCTATGCAGCCGGGCTGCTTGGCGGCTCGGCTGAGCCAAATGGAGATCTCCAGCAGCCCGGCTGCTTGACGCGGCGGACATCGTGTACCAGTGACCCGGACGCGGCGCTGTAAAGCGGACGAACCGGCCGGCTGACGCCGCGCCGCTCGCCGAGCCGTTTGGTGCACGGCGCACTGGCTGGCGCCGCATGCGCCCGCGCCGCGAGAATGCGTCCCCCGAAGCAATGCGCCGACGGTTCGCACCGGCGGTTTGTCTGGCCGAAGTCCCAGCGCGGTAGCCCCTCAGAACCCCATCGAACGGGGGTCGGTGGCGAGGCGGTTGATGTCGGCGGTGAGGTGGTCGCGGACGAGGACGGCTCGGTCGGCGCGGTGGACCTTGCGGCCGTCGTACTCCTGCACATAGAACACGTCCACCACCTCGTCCTCATAGGTGGCGATCTTGGCGTACTGCACCGATAGGCCCAGCCGGTAGATCCCCTTGGCCAGCGTGTAGAGCAGGCCGCGGCGGTTGGCGGTGAACACGTCGATGACCGTGCAATGCGTCGAGCTGGCGTTGTCCACCACGATGCGCGTCTCCCCCCGGCCGACCACGCGCTGCTTGAGGCCGAAGATCGACGACCGCGAGTTCCACAGGATGTCCGACACCAACAGCTCGCCGCGCAGCACCCGCTGGATCGTCGTCCCCACCAGCTTGCAGCGCTCGGCCGACGGCTCGCCCGCGTGGTGGACGTCGGCCACGTCGAACTGGTCGATCACCGTGCCGTCGGCCAGGGTGTGGATGCGGGCCGAGAGGATGTCGAGGTGGTGCGACGACAGCGCCCCGACGATCTTCGAGAAGATCCCCTCGGTGATGCGCTCGTGCGTGAGCACCGTGTAGGTGACGATGTTGCGGGCCGGGTGGTACTCGGTGAGCGTGGCCACGTCGCTGGGGCCGAGCAGTTGCCACTGGAGCATGTGGGCGACGATCTGGTTGGGCGACGTCTCGACGAGATAGTCGTCGGGCAGCGCGGTGACGAACCCGCGCAGCCGGTCGTCGCCGCCGTGGTCGCGCAGCAGTTGCTCGCGCCGCTCGGCCGCCCGGGAGCGGGCGTTGGCGTGGCTCTCCTCCTCGCCGAAGTGCCGCAGGGCGGCGACGTACAGCTCGGCGAGCAGGTCGGCCTTCCACTGGTTGTACGTCCCCGGCCCCACCGCCATGATGTCCACGGCCGTCAGCACGTAGAGCATGCGGAGCATCGGCGCGCTGCCCAGGTCGCGCGTCAGTTGCACCTGCAACCGCACGTCGTTGACGTCGCGCCGGAAGGCGAGGTTCGACAGGTGCAGGTGCTTGAGGACGAGGAAGACCACCGTCTGGCGGTCCTCCTCGCTCAGGCCCAGCCGCCGGGTCACCCCCTCGGCGATTTTCGCCCCCAGCTCGCTGTGGTCCTCGGGGAAGCCCTTGCCCAGGTCGTGCAGCAGGATGGCCAGGTGGAGCAGGTCCTTGCGGACGATCCGCTTGTAGGCCCGCGCCAGCAGGTCGTCGCCGTCGCCGAGCTTCTCGGCGTGCTCGAGCATGACGAGGGTGTGCTCATCGACGGTGTACTTGTGGTAGGCGTTGAACTGGAGCAGGCAGCGGGCGTGCTCGAACTCGGGGATGACGCGCTCCAGCACGCCGACGTCGTGGAGCGCGCGGACGACCCGGCTGTAGCCCGCCGGCCGGCTGAGGATGCCCATGAACCTCCGCACGATCGGCTCGGGCAGCACGTCGGGGACGGGCGGCTTGCCGTTGCCGTTGCCGCCGAACCCCTGCCGCAGGGCGTCGATCGTCTTGCGGTCGATCGCCACGTCGTAGGTGGCGGCCAGGTCGGCGATCTCCAGGGCGTGCCCCAGGTCGCCGGCCGCCTCGCGCCGCCGTTTCTTCGACAGGGTCACCTGGCGCGAGCTGATGCGGATCCCCGGCCCGGCGGTCCGGCTGGCAAGGAACTCCGTCAGCCGTTGCATCCGCGCCCGCGGCCGGGTCCGCTCGATGAACCGCCCGGTGATGTCGGCGATCGCGGTGGTGTGACGGAAGTAGTCGCGCATGAACTGCTCGACCGCCAGCAAGGACGGGGTATCCTTGAACCCCCAGCTCTTGGCGATCCGCAATTGCTCGGCGCGGAGCAGCCCGTCGAGCGCCTTGCCGGCCTGGAAGTGCAGGTCGGTCCGCACGCGCAGCAGGAAGGCGTGCGCCTCGGCCAGCAACCGTGCTTCCCCGGGCGCGAGGATGCCGCGCTCCTCCAGCCGGTCGAAGTCGGCCGTCTCGTACAGGGCGTGCCCGAGCCAGCGGAGCAGGTGCAGGTCGCGCAGGCCGCCGGCGCTGCGCTTGACGTCCGGCTCCAGCAGGTGGACGGTCGAGCCGAACTGCTGCTGCTCCTCGCGGATGGCGCTCAGGATCTTCTGATACAGGCGGCGGCCGTGCCCTTTCCGCAGGCCCTGCTCGAAGCGGTTAGACAGCTCCTGGTAGAGCGGCTCGGGGCCGAGGAAATACCGGCTCTCGAGCAGCGCCGTCGCGGGGAGGACCTCGGCGCGGGTCAGGGTCAGCAGCTCCGGCACGGTGCAGACGTTTTGGCCCAGCGACAGGCCGACGTCCCAGACGTCGCGGACCAGCCGCTTGGTGAAGGGGGCGATGACGTCGGCCGCCTGGCCGGTGTGCAAAAAGAGGAGATCGACGTCCGAGAACGGCGCCAGGTCGCGCCGGCCGTAGCCGCCCAGGGGGACCAGGCAGAGGTTGGCCGCGACCGTCGGGCGGGCCTCCGGGGCCAGCTCCTCCAGCGCCCGCTGGTAGAGCCGACGGACGACCTCGTCCACCAGGTCGGCCAGCGCGTTGGCGACGGCCAGCGGCGGCTCGTTCTGCTCGTGCCGGTGGCGGATGGCCTTGCGCTGCTCGGCCAGGTATTCGCGGATCGCGGTTAGCAAAGGGCTTCCATCCTTCCCTCACCGCCGGCGCCCCACCGGCCGTCCGGTTATCGTATCGCGCCCCGCGCTACCCGGTAGCGACAGCGCGGGAACCGCGACACCATTCGGTCGGACCGATGGCCGAACCAGGACGGACGCCCCCAAGCTCCCAGAAGCCTGGGGCACCCATCGCGCCCCGCGCGGCGGGTCGCTTGACGTTCGCGCGGCCCGGCCATACTCTTCTCAGGGAAGCCGAAGTGGCGGAATTGGCAGACGCGCCAGCTTGAGGGGCTGGTGATCGCAAGATCGTGCAGGTTCAAGTCCTGTCTTCGGCAGTGGGCCTCTCCGTTCGTACCATCCCTCACCCCGTTCCCGGCGCGTGGATTGTGTCATCCCGCCCCTCTCAGGGTTGCGGCTCACCGGGCTCCATTTCCCCCTCTTTGATCAGCCCGCGCCGCTGCAAATCGCGGTATGCGTCTTCCGGCCGAAACCGCCCCGTCCGCAGGTGCCGCGAACCGTGCAGCGCATCCCAGTTCGCCCGCCGGGCGACCTCCAGCAAGACCCGCAGCATCGGATCCGACGGTTCGGCGTCACTTTGTTTGGTGGTTTCCAAGGCGAACTCCTTGCGCTTTCCGACCCAGTGAGCCCCAAGTAGAGCGAGTGGTCTCCACCGCTGACCTCGCGTCCTGCCCAGTCGGCGGTGCGCTGACCCTCGATGTCGCCGTACCCTTCCGCCGCTTCGGTCCCGAAGCTTATCTCACTCCCACACCGATTACGGAGGCGTCAACCAGCTCCACTGGTGGGGCTTTGCCCAAAAAGTCAAAATGACCACAACATATTGGCCTCTTTGCCCTGACTCAGTCAGCATCTTGTGGTTGGCACCGAGTTTTTGGGCAAGGCCCACTGGTGGGTGGTTCAGTAGGGGCAATATCCGCAAAGCATCCCGTACATCATTGTCGTCGTCCGAATTGCACCCAGCGTCTTTAGACGGATTGCGACCCGAGGAAGGACATTAGAAATAGGTAGTAGAGCCCGCTACCTATTGCGGTAAGCCAGAACAAGCGCATTCGTTCTGGCGGGGGTGGATGACGGGTCGGGAAGCACAGGAGTGATCCCCAAAGCATCGCGAGCAGCCCATACGACGGCAAAGGGGCGGCCGCAAAATCCGTATAGAAAAGCATTGACCCATGGCTGACAATCAAACCGGCGAAGAAGACAAACAATCCCCACGAAAACGCCCGCTCGATGATGGCGAAGGCAGCCGAATAGACAGCGATAACGATGAACGCTGGGTAGCCGAGAAGAACCCAGATGAGCATCCCGTAACCGAGAATCGGCCAGAGCACAAATGGCGTTTGACGGAGCAATTCGTCAAGCGATGCCGGCCAGTGCCAGCTTACGACGCATGCGATGGCAAAACTCGATAATCTCCCCATCCATTGTTGCGGCCAGCATGCCGGTACTTGCACAGTTGTTCGTCCCATTTGCTCATTCACACCGGTTGGCTCCCACAGGGATATTACCGTAAACCGATTGGAATGTTGCGCCCGCGAACAGCCGAAGCTCCTGTCGGGTCGATGACAGCAACCGGCGGGCAAGAATAGTAGGCGTCACGCTCCGCGTGACGCATTCCCCGCGAAGTGCGATGCGCCCCTGAAAGGCCCGGTTGCGCACGCGCGGCACCGTAGTGCCTTACGGCGACTTCGCCGGGCGGCGGTCGCGGGCGTAGCGGACGAGGCAGCCGCGGGCGACGGTTTCGGGGAGGGAGGGTTTGTCGCCGTTGAGGATCGCTTGCACGGCGGGTTCGAGGTAGTGCTCGGTGACTTGACTGGCGGCGCTGTTGTCGTCCATGCCGCCCATGTAGGCGATCTTGCGGTCCTTGTCGAGCACGAAGAATTCCGGCGTGAACAGCGCGCCGAACTCCTTGGCGGTCGCCTGGCTCTCGTCGTACAGGTAGGTGAACGGGAACCCCTTTTGCTCGGCCCGCTCCTTCATCTTCGGCAGGCGGTCTTCGGGGATGCGGTTGACGTTGATCGCCACCAGCTCGGCCGACTTGCCGGCGCCGGCGTACTTCTTGGCGAACGCGATGATGCGGTCCTCGTACTCCTGCGCGACCGGGCAACTGTTGCAGGTAAAGACCACGACGACGACGTCCTTGTCCTTCAGGTCGGCGAGCGAATGCGCCTTGCCGTCGGTGCCGGGCAGGTTCTTCCACACGGGGGCCGGATCGCCGATGTTCCGCGTCTTGTTGTACTTGCCGGCACTGGCGACACCGCAACCCAACAGCAGGACCGCCGCGACTACCAAACGATTCATTCTGGCGCCTCTCGCTGGAATTCTTCTGGTGGGAGCTTCCGCCGGTACGAACGCCGGGCCGCGCGACCGCGCGCGGCCCGGCAAATCTCGCTCCGTCGGCGAAACGGCTATCCGAACGATCAGGCCTCGGTGGTCAGGCCGAGGATCTTGTCCATGCGGCGGGAGACGTCTTCGAGCCAGGCGCGGTCGCCCCCCTTGACCTCGGCGGTCGCCCAGCCGCTGTAGCCGACCTCGGCGAGCGCTTTCAGGACTTCCGGCCAGTCCTCGTCCCCCTCGCCGATGCCGACGTTGAAGCCCTTGCCCGGCGCCTTGCTGTAGCCCTTGAAGTCGAACTTGAGCATCCGCTTGCCGAGCATGCGGATCCACTGCGCCGACGGCACGCCGTACTTGAGCATGTTGCTGACGTCGAAGTACGCGCCCACCGTCGGCGTCTCGAACTGATCGACGTACTTGATGAGCTGGTCGGGCGTGGTGAGGAAGTCGTTCCAGACCACCTCGATCGCGATCTTGACCTTGGCGTCCTGCGCGTGCGGGATCGCCTTGCGGACCTGCTCGGTCGAGCGCTCCCAGACCTGGTCGAAGTTCTCGGTCCGGGGGTTGGCGACCTTGCCGGGGACGAGCAGGACGGTGTCGGCGCCGAAGAACTTGGCGTCGTCGATGGCGGTCTTGAGGGCGTCGAGCCCCTTGGCGCGGACGGCCGGGTCGGGGTCGGAGAGGCGGATGTTCCAGTGGACCGAGTCGATGACGCCGTGGATCCGGACGCCGGTCTTCTCCTGGGCGGCCTTGGCCTCGTCGCGGTTCAGGCCCTTGTTGGGGCTATCGACCTCGACGCCCTGGAAGCCGAGCGACTTGACGAGCGCGAGCTTCTCCTCCACCGAGCCGTTGGTGCGGATCATGCCGTACTTGACGGCCTTTTTGAGCCGGGGCTTTTCGCTCTCGGCCCGCGCGCCGCCGGCCGGCAGCAGCAAGCCCGCCGCTTTCCAGCACATTGGGATCCTAAGCTTAGAATTCCACGTGGACAAGTTGTCGCGG
>JADMIO011717993.1_pt1 | contig 40152 bp, 32 predicted proteins | sample 8958161 | NCBI WGS metagenome assembly JADMIO01 (sample SAMN16585339, study PRJNA669376) | soil metagenome | isolation source: Crop rotation soil | place: USA: Cullars Rotation, Alabama | collected 2011
TGGTCGGCAATCACCGCGGCCTCGCGGCGTTTGTCGTAGGTATCGACCACGCGCTGCGCCTCCCGTCCGACCGAGTCGATCAGCCGGCTGCGATCGTTATGGAAGCTGCCGATGTCCGGCGCGCCGAGCATCCGCGGCGCGTGTTGGCGCTGACGGTCGGACAGCTTGCTCGTCACCGCCTGCCATTGCCGAAAGTCCTGATCGACGAGCCAGTCGATCATGTCGGTCACGCGGCGCTCAATCTGAAGCGGCGCGTCGCCGACGACCTTCTCCTCGAACTCTTTCTGCACCCGCGCGCGATTGAGCAGGTCCACCACCCGGCCGATGCGCAAGGTGTCCTCGAAGAAGCGATGTCCCCGCGCTTCCATGTCAGCCAGTTCCTTCTCGATGGCGGACATACGCAACTCGAAGCCGCGGTCCATGTCTTGCCGGAAGACCGCTAGTTGACGCTCGATGTCCGCGAGCAACTGCAGGTCCTCCTCCATCAGCGTCAACCGTTCGGCCGCGACGGTCGTGTAGCGCTGTGCGAGAGCCTGACCGACCCCCAACGGATTGGCCAGCTTCAGGCGGAAGCGGCTGGCGACGTCAAGGGTCTCGCGAAGATATTGCTCCAGTGGCTCGAAACCACTCGCGGCCCACAGCGACGGTTCTCCCTGTTTGGCCCGTTGTGCCAGCCGGGCACTGACGGCGAGCACCGGTGGATCGAGCCCAAGAAGGTCGTGAGCGGCCTGCCTGACGAACGTCAGTACTTCCTCCAGCTCGGACGGCTTGCCGAAGATGTCCGACTTGTTGACGACGATGACGATCTTCTTGCCCCAGTCACGAATCGTGGCGAGCAGGAGCCGCTCGGTCTCGGTGAACGGACGGTCGGCCGACGTGATGAAGAGCACGAGGTCCGACCGGGGAACGAACTCGGTGGTGAGCCGCTCGTGTTCGCGCATGATGGCGTTGGTGCCGGGCGTGTCGACGATATGGACGTCCCGCAGCAGATCGATCGGGGCCGTCACCACGTGGACACCTTCGGGGCTGAAACCGCGGGTCACCGCCTCTCCGAACTTGACGACCTGGATGTGCGCCGTCGTGGGCGTCACCCCCTCCTGCAGGAGCGGTTGTCCGAGGAGCGCGTTGATGAAGGCACTTTTTCCGGCGTTGAATTCGCCGACGATGACGAGCAGGAAGAGCTCGTCGAGTTGCCGGATCGTCGCCGCCAGCGTCGCCTGGTCCTCGGTCGACGCGCCGAATTGCACGAGGGCGTCCCGCAGGGTGGCGAGCAGCGCGCGTCCGTCGGCAAGCTGACGTTCCGATTGGGGGTCGAGAACGCGAAGCACGGGTGAGGCTATCGCAAAACCATTGCCCGTGTCTGGCTCGAGTGGTGGGCCTCCGATCTACTGGGGGCCGGTAGGCGCGCGAAAAGAGCTCTGCGTTCCTTGACAACGCATGGGGCGCGCCCATAACCTCAGCCCCCAATCAACCGTTCGCGGAGGATATCGGGTGAAACGTTACCTCGCGGAATTCGTCCTCGGGCTCGCAGCGATCCTGGCGCTGGCGCCCATCACCGGCGTCGGGCAAACCGCCACGCCCGCGGCCTATGCTCCGCCGCGCACCCCCGACGGTCATCCGGATCTGCAGGGTGTGTGGCAAGTGATCAATACCGCCGCCGAAGATCTCGAGGCCCACAACGGCCGCCTCGGCGTGCCGGCGGGCCAGGGTGTCGTCGATGGGGACGTCATTCCCTACAGGCCGGAGGCGCTCGCGAAACGGAAAGAGAACTTCGAAAAGCGCGCAACGGCCGACCCCGAAAACAGGTGCCTGCTGCCGGGCGTGCCTCGCATCACGTATACGCCGGGCCCGTTTCAAATCGTGCAGCAGGCCGACAAGGTCACCATCCTGTACGAGTACCGGAATGCGATCCGCTATCTCTACATGAACGGCAATCCCCATCCGAAGGGTCCGATCGACTGGTGGATGGGTGATTCCCGTGCGCGGTGGGAGGGCAACACGCTCGTCGTGGACGTCGTCCACTTCAACGACCAGACCTGGTTCGATCGTGCCGGCAACTTCCACAGCGAGGACCTGCACGTCGTGGAGCGCTACACGCCGACCAGTCCCTATCACATGCAGTACGAGGCGACCATCGAGGATCCGAAGACGTTTACGCGGCCATGGAAGATCAGCATGCCGCTCTATCGCCGGCAGGAAAAAGATGTCGAGGTCATGGAGTATGCGTGCCCGGCGTACCTGCTCGAACGCGAATGGGCCAATCCGACGTCCACGTACTTCGAGCCGTGGGATTTCTGAAGTGAGGTGTCAGGTGAGTCATCGTCTTGTCGCCGCGTTCACGGCGCTCCTGGTCGCGCTTGCCCTCTGGGTTGCGATGCCCGTGCGCACGTCAGGGCAGGCGTTCTGGCCAAAGAGCACGCCGAAGATCCCGATGGCGCCCACGTGGGTCAGGCAGAAGGCGCAGCTGCCTCCGTTCACCCCACCGCGGCTGGCCGACGGACATCCGAATCTTCAGGGCGTGTGGGACGGCGCGGGCGGCGACGGCGCCGCCGACATCGAGGATCACGAGTGGCTCGATGCCACCACGCCCGCGCAGGAGACGTTCATCTCCGATCCGGCGGATGGCAAGGTGCCGTATACGCCGTGGGCGATGGCCAGGCATGTCGAAATTCGCAAGGGGCTCGGGCGGGGCTGGCCCGGCGAACAGGGCGAGCGGACGCACGGCGCGACCCGCTCGTTGTGCCTCAACACCGTTCCACGCATCAACGTTGATGGTGGCCAGGAGATCATTCAGAAACCGGGCTACGTAATCATCCTGTCGAGCGAGGTCGGCAACTTTCACCGCATCATCCCGACGGATGGACGTCCGCACGTCGGCCCCAACGCCAGGTTCTGGTTCGGCAACTCGCGCGGCCGCTGGGAGGGTGACACGCTCGTCGTCGAGATCACCAACCTGAACGGCCGCGGCTGGTTCGACACGGCCGGGAATTTCTTCACCGAGAACACGAAGATGACCGAGCGGTGGCGCCTGGTTGATCCGAACATCATCGACTACTCGGTGACGATCGAGGACCCCACGATCTACACGCGCCCGTGGACGATGAACTTCCCGAAGCGGCGCGAGGGGACCGACAACCGCCGGTTACGTGCCCAGGCCTTTGCCGCCGTGAGTGCGGAGGAACGGCGCGCCGCAGGCTACGTCGAGAACACGGCGCCCGCGCGGCCTCGCGATCCCAACCCGTGGGAAAAGGAAGTGTGGGAAGAGCCGTGCTTCGAGGGCAATCACGAGAACACCATCACGCAGCACTCTAGCGGATTCAAGTGGTACAGCGGAGTAAACCCGCCGAAGTAACGCACGCGTCCGTTCGGAAAAGACCCCCGGTCGGTGGACAACACGACGTTGGAGGAGGCTGATGAGAACGAGACCCTTCGGTTGGTTCCTCGCGATCGGCATCGCGATCATCCTGCTGCCCGCCAGCGCGCGTGCCCAGGAGGCCATCCTGGCTGGCACGATCACCGACTCCACCGGAGCGGTGTTGCCCGGCGTGTCGATCATCGCCGTACACGAGGCGACGGGTAATACCTTCGAAGCGGTCACGGACGGACGTGGCGACTATCGAATTCCCGTGCGTGTCGGCACCTTCAGCCTGTCGGCCCAGCTCGCGGGGCTGGGCACGGCCACCCGCACCGGCGTCGTGCTGCTGGTGGGGCAGACCGCACGGGTCAACCTGCAGCTGGCTCCGGCGCAACTGCAGGAAACGGTCACCGTCACCGGAGAAGCGCCCCTCGTTGACACCACGTCCTCGAGCCTGGGCAGCAACATCGATCCGAAGCAGGTCTCCGAGCTGCCCGTGCTCGGCCGCAGCTGGATGGACCTCACGCTGCTCGCCGTGGGCGCGCGTGAGAATGGCGTCACCGCCGACGCACCGGGCCTGAACATCGGATCCGGCGGCTTCCAGATCAACCTCGACGGCCAGCAGGTCACGCAGGTGTACTCGTTCGCCAACGGACAGCACCGTGTCAGCCGTGATGGCATTGCGGAGTTCGAGTACGTGACCGGCCGGTTCAGCGCGACCCAGGGCCGATCGAGCGGCGTCGTGGTGAATGCGGTCACGAAGTCGGGCACCAACGTCCGGTCCGGAAGCCTCTCCGGCTACTTCCGCAACGACCGTTTCAACGCCAAGGATCCGGTCGCAGGATACGTGCTGCCGTATTCGAACCAGGCGATCAGCGCCACGTTCGGCGGACCGATCCGCAGGGATCGCATGCACTTCTTCGCCTACTACGAGTACGAGCGCGAGCCGCAGACCTACACGTATCAATCGCCGTGGCCGTCGTTCAACATCGATCAGACCGTCACGAAGTGGGAACAGAAGCCGGGTGTGCGTGTCGACTACCAGTTCTCGTCGAGCACGCACCTCTCCGCGCGCGGCGGGCTGCGGCACGCGGTGGTGCCGTTCGAGGAAGGCACGGCCGGCGGCGCGATCAAACATCCCTCGGCCGGACAGGCCCGGCCCGTCGATACACAAAGCTATCTCGGCACCCTGACGAAGGTGCTGAGCAACAACGCCGTGAACGAGATCAGGGGCGGATATTTCAGTTACGAGTCCACCCTGACCTCGCCGATCACGTGGGACAACCACCCGGCCAAGGCCCGCCTCGGCGTCACGAGCGGGACACCGAACATCCGTCTTCTCGGTTACACGATCGGTCAGGATGGCACGAACGCGCCGACCGATTCAGGGCAGCACTACGGCTCGATCAAGGACGACCTCACGTATTCGTGGAACAAGGGCGGCCGTCACGATCTGCAACTGGGCGGCGAATACGGCTACATGAAGATGTGGCTGGGCAACTGCCGGCAGTGCATGGGGATCCTCGACGCCAGGAACGGCCCGCCGCCGGCCAACCTCGAGGCACTGTTTCCGGTGTGGGACGACCCCGACACATGGAATCTGACGCCGCTGTCGTCGATCACCCGCATGTACACCCTGGGCTTCACCGACGAGATGTACACGCGTGTCCCGCGCCACGTCGTCGCCGGTTGGGTGCAGGACAACTGGGCGATCGGCAGCCGTCTCACGCTCAATCTCGGTCTCCGATACGACCTGGAGACCGGCATCTTCGCCCAGAAGACGGAACTGCTGCCGTGGCTGAAAGGCAACCGGTCCGAGGATGCCAACAACTACGCGCCCCGGTTTGGCTTCGCCTACACGCTGAACGACAAGACCGTCATACGCGGAGGCGCGGGCAAATACTTCGGTGAGGTCTCCGACCAGATCGCGCACGGCAGCCCGGCGTGGACGAGGACGTTCACGCTGGATGTCTTGAACGACGGCCGCGCGGACTTTGCCTCCAACCCGTTCAACGGGCCGATTCCGACCGTGGCGAGTGTGAAGGCCCGGATGTGCGACGTGAACCCGGCGCTTGCCAACTGCGTGCGCCGGACCATCCAGAACAACCTGGCGAGCAACGATCTGCAGGTGCCGTACAGCTATCAGACGTCGATCGGGTTCCAGCGGCAGGTGGGAACCACCCTGGGCGTCGAGGCCGATTACGTGTTCAACGCCAACCGGCACGAACTCTTCAGCCGCAATGCGAACCTGCTCTACAACCCCGCGACCGGTGCGAACTACGCGTCGACCACCGTGACCACGAGGCTGGACACGAACTGGGGCAACGTCTCGCAGTTCTATTCCGAGGCGAAGGGCAAATACCAGGCGTTGCAGGCCGGCGTCACGAAGCGTTTCAGCCAACGCTGGCAGGCGTCGGGCACGTACCTGTTGTCGGGCACGTGGGACGAGATCCCGCCGCCTGACGTCGGCTTCGCCCTGACACCAGACATGGGCGCGGAGCGTGCGCTCGCCGCCGGGGATCAACGCCATCGCGTCGTGTTCAATGGCATTGTCGAGGCTGGATACGGCTTCCAGTTGAGCGGCATCTACTTCTTCGGATCAGGCCAGCGCTTCTCGACCATCTACGGCGGCGATCTGCGGCGTCAGGGGTTGAACCCGACAAACCGGCTGCGCCCGAACAATACGCTCGTGCCGCGCAACGACTTTGTCGGCGACCCGATTCACCGCGTGGACCTGCGCGTCCAGCGGAGGTTTGCGCTCGGCGGCCGGGCGGGGATCAGTGGCATGATCGAAGTGTTCAACCTGTTCAACCGCGCCAACTACGGCACGTGGGTCACCGACGAGGCGAGCACCAGCTACGGCAAGCCCAGCGCGAACACGGGGATTGCCTATGCGCCGCGCATGCTGCAACTCGGCCTTCGCATGGAGTTCTGAGATGACGAAGCAGGTGCTCGGGGTTCTCTGGGGTCTGGCGCTGCTGCTCGCTGCAGCTCCTGCAGTGGCACACCACTCGTTCGCCGCGGAGTTCGACATCGACAAGCCAATCGAGTTGAAGGGCGTGCTCACGAAGATGTCGTGGGTGAACCCGCACGGGTGGATCTACATCGACGTGAAGAACGCGGACGGCACGGTGACCAATTGGGCCATCGAGGCCGGCGCGACCGCGGGCCTGCTGAGAAACGGTCTCCGCAAGACCGACTTCCCGGTGGGCACCGAGGTGACGGTCAAAGGTTTCCTCGCGCGAAGCCGGCCGAACGTGGCCAACGGTCGCACCGTCACCCTCGGCGACGGCCGGAACTTCTTCCTCGGTCCGAACGAAGCGCCACGCTAGCGGCGTCACGGAACACGTTCTCCCGATGCGCTGCTCGCACATCGCCATCGCGTTCGCGGTTGCTGCTGCCGGCCTGACCGGCGGGTTGGTATTCGCGCAACAACCAGGGGCGTCATCCGGCGCCCCCGCGTCCGCCGCCGGCCAGTTCTCCTGTGACGCCTCGGATCCGAGGCTGCGCGCCTGCTACACGTTCGATGGCGACACCCGCGATCGATCGTCGTACGGCAATCACGGCAACGCCGCCAACGTCAGCTACGTGGCGGGCAAGTCCGGCAAGGCGCTGCGCTTCGCCTCCAACAGCCGCGTGCTTGTGGCCCAGCATCCGAGCCTCGATCTCACGGCGATGACGATCAAGATGTGGATTCGCCCCGCGATGTACCCGCAGAAGCGCCGTGAGGCGCTGGCGGGCAAGTCCGAGGCCGAAGTCCGCATGGGCATCATCGATGGCGAGGCGACGTATCGGATGTACGTCCAGGAGAACGGGATCATCCGCTGCAGCCTGACCGGCCGCCCTGAAGCCTATTCGACGGTCGGTGTGCCGGTGGGTGAGTGGACGCGCGTGGCCTGTACGTTCGACGGATCGGCGATGCACATCTACTTCAACGGCGTGCCGGTGGCCGAGGTGAAGCAGGCCGGCAAGATTCAGGCGTCGATCGCGTCGATGGCCATCGGTCACGACTTTCCCGGCAGCGACAACTTCGTCGGCGAGATGGATCAGTTCGAGATCTGGGACGCCGTCGTCAATCCCTGACGCCTGCGAGCCGGGCTATCTCGACGATCGGGCCTGCAGGGCCGATCGAACCTGATCGAGATAGGCATTCACCCGCTGCGCACCCACCAGAGGTGCCTGCTTCGTTGGATTGGGCAGCAAGGGCTCCAGGCCAAACGCCTGACGTGCCGTGACCGGCACCGCGGAGGGCGCGAGATACGGATGCGAGGGCAGAAAGGCGTCCCACGGCCCCAGCTCCTTCAGACGTTCGACGCTCCGCACAGTAGCCGCGACGGCTCCAGACGACGGCTCGAGCGTGGCGCCCACGACAGTCCGAAACTGCCTGCCGGCGACGTTGGCGTGAATCTCCGCGACCATGTTTCCGGGCGTCGCCCCGCCAATCACATATAGCCAGAGCTGCGTGTCGCCGAGCATGAGCATTTCGCCGTCCTTGATCACCAGGTCCCGGGTGATACGGGCGCCGTTGCTCTCCCACTCGGGAAGCGCCATGCCGATGCGCGCGCCGGTCAGCTCCTTGATGCGTGCCGCCCCGCCGGCGTGATCGGGATGGGCGTGCGTGATCAGCACGTACTTGATTCGCGCCGGGTCCTGACCCAGCTTGCGGACGTTGTCGATGACGATATCCGCCGTGTCGGCGTAGGTGGCGTCAACGAGGATGAGGCCGTCGCTGGTGGGGATGAGATAGGCCGCGACCGTTTCGAGGCCGACGTAGAACACGTTGTCGACGATCTTGAAGGGCTCGATCCGCTGGGCACTATGCGGCTGCCCGTCGAACTTCTTGAGGGTCGCCGCCTTCGCAGCCTCCCACGGCATGCCGGCGTCGCCGTTGGCCTGCGCCGTCAGATACGGCGCGGCAGCGGTGAGCACGATCGCGGCGGCGAGATGGACGACGCGTCTTTTCGTTGTCACGTACATAGGGTTCAGGCAGGGCGCAACGTATTACGTTCCTCCCACCAGATCAACTGAGATAGCGACTACTCTTGTGCGCTATAATCCGCCCGCAACACTTCACGCGAGAGAGGCTTTCTTGCGTATACAGATCGCTTTCGGCGTTCTGGTCGCTCTGGTCCTTCTGGCCGTGCCGGCACGTGCCGGTCAGGGTCTCCCAGATCCGGGCACGGATCGGGAATTCAGCGCCAAGCTGACCGTGTGCAACGAATGCCACGGCGCGAGCGGCATCCGCAAGAATGCCACCATCCCGCTCATCGGAGGCCAGCCGGAAAACTACCTCCTGAAACAGTTGCATGACTTCGAGCGGGGAGATCGACGCGACGAGGTCATGCCGTGGATGGCCAAAACCCTCACGCCGCCGGAACTGGGGATCGCAGCGGCGTATTTCGCGAAACAGCAATGGCCGGCGCGCTCCACTGCCGCGGCCTCCACGCCGCCGCCACCTGGAGTCGCTGTCTGCCAGGCGTGTCATGCGATGGACTTCGTTGGTGCCAGGCAAGCCGATGGCACGGCAGCACCGCGTCTGGCCGGCCAGGGCTACGAATACCTGGTCGAGGCGATGCGCCGCTTTGCCGAAGGTGAACGGAAAAACCACGACGTCATGACGAAGATGATGGCCGCGATGTCGCGCGCCGACCGGGAGGCGATGGCGCGTTACCTGTCCGGCCTCTGATCGGCAGCGAACACGACAAGGTTACGCGGGGAGATTTCGGGAGAGAGGTAATCATGAATCCCAATCGATCCAACCGCAGGGGTTTCCTCAGACAGACTGCTGCACTGGCTGGTGCGGCCGCGGGAGCAGGATGGGCCGTCAAAGGCCAATCAGCTCACGCACAACACGTCCACGGCGAAGCGCCTCGCCGCGGGGCCAGATACCGCGTCGATCACATGACGCACTACACCCCGCTCCAGGACTATGCGGGAATCATCACACCGGCCCCGCTCCACTTCATGCAACAGCACTCCTCCGAGTTTCCGGAGATCGATCCGCAGCAACATCGCCTCACGATCCACGGCATGGTTGATCGTCCGTTGAGTTTCTCGATGGCGGATCTGAAGCAGCTGCCGTCCGTTTCCCGGATTCATTTCCTCGAGTGCCATGGAAACAGCTCTCCCGCGATCCACGGTTCCGACGATCCGATCCTCGGGCTGCCCGTCCAGTTCGTCCACGGGATGACCAGTTGCAGCGAATGGAGCGGCGTGCCGCTTTCCGTGTTGTTGAACGAGGCTGGCGTGCAGGCCAAGGCAAGCTGGCTGGTGTCGGAAGGGGGAGACGCCGGCAAATTTACTCACACGCTTCCGTTGGCGAAGGCCATGGAGGACGTGATCGTGGCCTACGGCCAGAATGGCGAGCCGTTGCGCGTCGAGCAGGGGTACCCGATTCGGCTGGTCGTCCCCGGTTGGGAAGCGCCCTCCAGCGTCAAGTACTTGAAACATATCAAGGTCGTGGACCAGCCTTACAACGCCTGGAACGAAAGCATGAATCACTCGGTCTCGAGGCCCGACCTTGGCGGCAAGGCGCGCTGGTACCACTTTCAGTTTGGTCCGAAATCCGTGATCACACGGCCTTCAGCGGGACTGAACATGTCCGGCCGGGGATATGTGCAGATTACCGGTCTGGCGTGGTCGGGTGCGGGCACGGTGACCAGGGTGGAAGTCTCCACGGACGGCGGCCGGAGTTGGAAGGAAGCGAAGCGTCAGGCGCCCATCCTTCCGAAGGCGCATACCCGGTTCACGTTTGACTGGGCGTGGGACGGACAGGAATCGGTGATCCAGTCTCGTTGCACCGACGAGGCGGGAGTTGACGAAGCACTGGGGCATGGACGCAGCGGATTGGAAAAAAAATCCACTTCCGCGCGCCATTCATTTCAACGCGATTCAACCCTGGAAAATCGCTCGCGATGGGAGCATCTCCGATGCGTTCTTCGCTTAGATTCCTCCTGCCGGCGATGATCGTAGCCCTTCCTGTGGCGGCGCTGTCGCAGTCGCCGCCACGTCTCTATCCCAATGTGGGCACGCCTCTGAGCCAGGCCGACATCCAGAGCTTTGACCGGATGATTGGGCCGGAGGGAAAGGAACTGCCTCCCGGGCATGGAACGGTCAAGGAAGGCGCGGAGATCTTTGCCAGGCGATGCCAGGTCTGCCACGGGAAGAATGGGGAAGACGGGCTCATGCGCAGTCTTGTGATCGGCAGTCCCGGCAAACCGTATCGCGGCCCTTTTTACGGTGAGGAAAGGAACGGGCCGAGCTATTACCCGTATGCGACCATCGCGTGGGACTATATCAACCGCGCGATGCCCCCCAGCAATCCGGGATCGCTCGCCCCGAACGACGTCTACGCCCTGGTCGCGTTTCTGTACTACTCGAACGGCATTATCAAAGAAACCGACGTCATGGACGAGAAGACGCTGCCGAAGGTCGTCATGCCGAACCGGCATGGCTTCGTTCCGGATGTGCCGGTGTATCCCCCGGAAAAGAAGCCCAGCTGGTTCTGAACCGGGCCTTACTTCAACTCGAACTCGACGAATTCGATGAGGGTCGTACCGGTGTTCTTCACGGCCCTCGTCTGCCCCGCATCCTGCCAGATGAAATCGCCTTCGTACGGAGCCATGCCGCGGTCGGCCGATCCAGGCACCATCTCGGCCAGGACGCCGCCGTGGACGTAGACCCTGAGACCCGGGGCGGTCTGCTTGATCTGTCCCGTTGCCTCTCCGGGCTTTAGCGCGACACGCCAGGCCCTCAGCCGCGCGTTGTCCATAATCTGCGTGTAGCCCATTACACCTGAACGATCCGACACCGTCGTTCCCGCCGGTGGGCGATTCTTCAGGATGAAGGAGATGTTGTGGAACGGCGTCGGCCCGACGTTGGTCGCCTTGTGCGTGCGCGGGCCATTCTTCGTCACGTCCGTAAACGTCGCACGGCCGGGTTCGCCGTCCCCACCCGTACCCGGCGCGCTCACGTCCAACGAGCCGTAGTCCTGATTGGTCTGCGAGGCCGGCGTCAGGTTCACAGACACGGAGTCGGCGTAGTGAATGTGGTAGCCCGTATTGCGCCCGGGCGGAATGTTGACGTTCAACAGAATCAGGTAGTCGTTGGCGAAGACCGGAATGTGGAACGGCGCCTTGTCCATGGGCACCGGCTTGTCCTGGACCTGCGCGGCCCCCGGCTGCGCCAGCGCGCAGGCGAGCACGAACAACGATGCGGAAACGGCATGCCTCATGGCGATCCTCCAGCGTTTTGGCTGGGCGGATAGTACATCGCTCGGCTACACTGTGCGCCATGAAGAAACAACATGTGGTTGCTGTCGCGTGTTCGCTCGCCCTCGGCTGGTCGACGACGGCTTTTGCGCAGCTGGCGCCTGCCAATGACATGGGCGTGGCGCTCGGACACATGCACCTGGCCGTCAAGGACGTCGAGGCGAACAAGCAGTTCTTCACGACGATGCTCGGGGGAAAGCTCGTGGCCAACGGGCCGCTGACGTTGATCGAGTTCCCCGGCATTTACGTGATGCTCCGGCAGGCCGACGCCGCCGCACCGTCGGCCGGTTCCGTCGTCGATCACTTCGGGCTGGTGTACAAGGACATCGAGGCGGCGCGCGCCCGCTGGAAGTCTGGCGGCGCCAAGTACGACGTTGGCGACGTGAACCACAATCAGGGCTACGTATTCGGGCCAGACAGCGGGATTCGTGTCGAGGTCTTTGGCGATCCATCCCTGCCCGGACCCGTCAGCATGGATCACGTGCATCTCTATCCGGCCGAAGCGGACATCAAGCCGATGCAGGAGTGGTACGCGAAGGTGTTCGGTGGCTTCCCCGGCCAGCGTCAGCGTGTCGCCAGGCCTGGTGTCATCGAGGTCGACTACTTCCATCGCTTCAACTTCTCGTTTTCAGCCTTCATGGGAAAGCCCGCGCCGACGAAAGGGCGGGCCATCGATCATCTCGGCTTCGATGTGAAGAACCTCGACGAGTTCGAGAAGCGGGTCGCCGCGCTTGGCGTCAAGTTCGAGGCGCCGTCGCGAGCCGTGCCGAACACGCGGACGAGGATCGCGTTTCTGACCGACCCGTGGGGAACCTATATCGAGGTCACGGAGAAACTGTCGCCCGAGGCGCCGAGCCCGGTGACACGCTAGCGCCGTCGCGACTGGCGCGTCAGCGGGTCGAGGGCCGTCCCGCTGGCGCCCGCTTGTCGACGACGATCCTGCCTTCCTTCAGCACGACCTTCGTCTTCAGCATCTCGTAGATGTTCCTGGTCGGGTCACCATCGAGCAGGATGATGTCCGCGAGCTTACCGGGTTCGAGCGTGCCGATCTGATCGGCCATCCCGACAAACCGCGCGGCGTTCGCTCCGATGATGCGGTGGATGTCAGCCATCGAAAACACGATGCTGAAGGACTTCAGCTCGTGCTCGAGCACGACGAGGTCGTCCGCGTTCTGGTCCGTCGAGTACGAGATGGTCGTGTGATTCGGATCGGCGTCCCAGATGCGCCTGGCGTTGACGATCGTGTAGCCACCCTCGGTGCCCGTGGCGCGTCCCTTTGCATCGCGGTTCGCGCCGGCAATGGCCTCGGGCCACGGCTTGCCGTCGCGAAAGCGCGGCGTATGGTCCTTCGGCCATTGCACCGGTGCCGGTCCCTGCGACAGCGTATCGACATTCGGCGCGCCGAAGGCAATCAGGCCCGCCACGATCGCTCCCGACTTCGCGACCGCATCGGCCTGCTCGTAGCTGGTCCAGTCCTTGTTCGGCAGGTGCACCAGCCGCGTCACCCCGGCGTCGATCGCCGCGGTCATCGCGGGGCTGCTCACCGCGTGGACGTTCACCTGGATGCCGACCTTTTTCGCTTCGTCAACGATTGCCTTCAACGTTTCGATTTCTGCCTGCGGCGGCGCGGGCTCCGGCGTCAACGCGATTTCACCGGTGTGCTTGACGCCGAGCTTCGCGAGCGCCTGGACGGCGGCGCGCGCCTCCGCAGGCGTCTGACGAAGCACAACCGCCCCCGATGGGATGACGCGCGGCCCGTTGTACTCCCCCGATTCGACCTTCCTGGCCAATGCGAGGTTCGCTTCGGCTGGTCCGCCGCCGATCAGGACCGTCGTGTAGCCGGCCTCGAGCAGCGATTGCATCCACGCCTTCCCGGTGGGACCGTCGACCAGATGCTTGTGACCGTCAATGAACCCGGGCATCGCGCTCAGGCCCTTGGCATCGATCACCTGGACACGCGGCGGCAGTTGTACGGAGCCACCCGTCACCGTGGCGATTTTGCCGTCGCGGACGACGATGGTGCCCGCGTCAATCACCTGACCGGTGCCGGCGATGATCCTGACGTTGGTGATGGCGATGTCCTGAGACCACGCAGCCGCCGGCGCACAAAGAGCGACGGCCATCAGGAGCGCACGGGTACGCGCGTGGCGCCGAAGGAGGATGCGCATGGTTGACTCGTCGCTCAATCGACGACCTGGCCCGGTGCCTGGCCCCAGGTGAATCCGTCGGAGGGCCGCTTCAGCGTCACCATCCGCAGCCGGTGGTCGGCGGGATTGCGTCCGGGATTGGCGGTGATGATCACGGTGTCACCGAACTTGAGCGTCTCGCGTGTGATCCCCGCGCCGGCGAGCTGACCGACGCCGCCCCACTCAACCGCCCAGCGCACCATCTCGCCGTTCTCGCCCGGTGCCTCGACGTGCACGAACGAGTGCGGGTTGCGGAACAGGAACTGGACGAGCTTGCCCTGAATCGTGACCGTCTTGTCCTCGTGGTACGTCGCGGCAAAGGAATGATGTGCGCGCGCCGTGATTCCGGCGGTCATGATGGCCACTGTCAGGACGATGAGGAGTCTGCCCTTCATCGGTGGTCTCCTTGTCAAAAACCCGAGACGTTCCGCGGTCATGATCGCTCCAGTTCCCTGGCGCGCTGCTCCCAGTCGGCCATGAACCGAAACACGTTCTCCTGCGGCGGTTGCGGGGAGAACGTTTCGAGCCAGCGCACCGGCTCGCGGCCGGTGTTGGCGAACGCATGCACGCACCCGACGCCCGTCCAGAGCACATCGCCGGCGCGCGCGCGATACCTGGTCCCGTCCATCGTCGCCTCGACCTCGCCGCTGAGAATGAAGTAGGCCTCTTCGTACGTATGGTCGTGCAGCCCGATCGACACGCCCGGCAGGTACTCGATGAAGAGCAGCCGATGGTGGCGCGCGCCGAACTTCTCGTCGATCAGCCATTTCAGGAAGACGCCCTTGAGGCCGCCGGCCTCGATGCGTCCTTCGTCACCCGGCGGAATCTGTCCGACGTCGAAGTGTCCGAGCAGGTTCCCATCCACTCGAGAGGGATCGAGAGGAGCCGCATCGTGCGGTGCGGAGCCGTCTTTGACGAAAAACGTATCCCGCTCGTGTCCCGGCGGCTTCGGCTGGGGCGCCGCCATCTGCAGCCAGCGCACCGGCGCGGATCCGGCCGCGCGCCACGCGTGCACCGTGCCGACCTTGAGGGCGCCGAGATCGCCGGGGCCGACGCGATACGCCTGCTCGTTGACGCGCAGCACCGCTTCGCCGCTCAAGACGTAAAAACTTTCTTCGTACGAGTGGACATGCGGCGCTAAAGTGCCACCGGCGGCAAGCTCGGCGATGCTCAATCCGGTGTGGACCGATCCGGACTTCTCATCCACGAGCGGCGCCTGTCGATACCCCTGACCATGGCCGTCATAGACGGGGTGCGCGGCAAGCGCGGCCGGATCGAAGCGTCCGAAGTGATGCATGACGTATTGATCTCTAGTCCGGCGGAAGCGTATAAGACCCCCACCACGAAGGCGGGAGGTCATGACGCTGCCCGAGACGCTCTTTACCGCCGGGGAAACACACGGCCGCGCGCTGCGGCCGGAAAACGAACTCGTCGCGCACAGCCAGGACGTCGGCTGGCGGTCGCTGCATGCGGCGATTTTCAAGGAAGCGCCGCTCCATGTCACCGAATCGGCGCTCGATCACCCGTTCATCATCTATCACATCACGCATCCCTGCGAGGTGACGCGGAAGATTGAAGGCGCGCGGCGCGAGAAGGGGCTGCTCGGGCCCCGCAACATCTGCGTGACGCCGCCGGAAACGGTCACCGAATGGGAGCATCACGGGCACCCGGAGATTCTCCAGGTCTACGTGCGCCGCTCCCTCTACGAGGCCGCGGTCAGCGAACTGTACGGCTGCGATGCCTCGGCGGCCGAGATCGTACCGTGCTTCGGCATCATCGATCCGCTCCTCGAGCAGCTCGCCATCGCGCTCGGCGAGGCGCTGCGCACCGGTTCGGTGCGCGATGGACTCTACATCGACACGGTCGCGCAGATGATGGCTGTGCACCTCGCGCGCGCCCACTCCGTTCAGTCGCGTCCGACCACGCTTCCAGCGGTAACCGTCTCGCATCAGCGCATGCGGCAGCTCATCGAGTTCATCGAGGCCAATCTCGACCAGCCGCTCACGCTCGACGCGATGGCGGCGCAGGTCGGGATCAGCCCGTTATATCTGGCGCGCGCGTTCAAGGCCGCCGTCGGCCAGTCACCTCATCAATACGTGCTCGCACGGCGCATCGAGCGCGCCAAGGAGCTGCTCCGCAACACCGAGATTCCGATCATCGACGTCGCCTTGTCGGTCGGCTTCTCGTCGCAGAGCCACCTCTCGCACTGGATGATCCGCCACACCGGCGTCTCGCCCGGCGTCTACCGGCGCAACAGATAGATCCGAATCACCGCCCGAGCGTCTTGCGGAAACGGTACGTCGATCGCCCGAATCCTGGCCGTACGCGGTCACCGCTAACGCTCGTTGCCGCCGCTCGCCTGGCCACGGCCTGCCGCGCCGCCAGGTGCGACCTGCGGGGGGCCGCCGAATCGCGACTTGAAGTACTCGAAGTCGCTGACACCCGCCTCCTTACCGCCCTTGACGAACGCCGGGTTGTGCTGCTTGTAGGTCGGGTCAGCCAGCGCAACGCGGTCGGCGCCCGGCGCAAAGAATGCCATGGCGGCTTTCTTGTTGGCCTCGATTTGCGTCGGCGTCGCCGTGCACCCCGCGACCGGCTGCATCACGCGCGCCTGCTGCGCCCAGGCATCGGTCGCGATCAGCGCTCCCATCAGCAGGGCAATGACGATGCGAGACATCAGCTGACCTCCCCGAAAACGACAAGCGAGCCGAGCGCGACGGCGGTCGTATATTGAGCGGATATGCCGGTCCGCCTGTCGCGCAGATCTTTGACTACTTTGAACTGATTCTTGACCAGGTCGCAGGATTCTGCTCATTTCCGTCGAATTTCTGCAAGACCGCGCGCCTGACTCCGCGTACAAGTCCGTTGGCGGCCCTCGCGCGTGCTCGTTCCGGGAGGGGGCGCGGCGCAGCACAAGGGCGAAGGAGATTCACGATGCGCGGAATCACGAAGGCGGCACTCGTGTTCTTGATTGCGCTGTCGACGCCGGCCGTCGCGTTAGCGCAAGCGTCCATCGCCGGCGTGGTGCGAGACACGTCGGGAGCGGTCCTCCCGGGCGTCACGGTCGAAGCGTCCAGCCCGGTGCTCATCGAGAAAATCCGGACGGGCGTGACCGACAGCAACGGTCGCTACCAGATCGTCGAGCTGCGGCCGGGGACGTATACGGTGACCTTCACGCTTGCCGGCTTCAGTACGTTCAAGCGTGATGGCATCGTGCTGAGCGGCGCGGCCGCGACCGCGGTCAATGTCGAGTTACGCGTCGGGGCGCTGGAAGAGACCATTACGGTCACTGGGGAAGCGCCGATCATCGATGTCACGACGCTGACCAAGCAGCAGGTTCTGAGCGCAGATCTTGTCGATGCGCTGCCGAGCGCACGAAATTACGTGACCCTGGCGCGCATGGTATCCGGCACCAGCGCCACCGGTAATGGCGCCGACGATGTCGGCGGCTCGTTGATTCAGGACGTCGGAGGGAGTCTGCTGACCCATGGCAGCCGCCAGACCGACCAACGTGTGACCGCCAACGGCGTCAATACGATGACGCTTCAAGCTGGAGGCAACATCGGCGGTCAGACTCCTGACGTCGGATCAGCGGCCGAAGTCACGATTGATACGAACTCGCTGTCCGCGGACCTGCCGACCGGCGGAGTCCGCATCAACTTCATCCCGCGCGACGGCGGCAACCAGTTTGCCAACTCTGCGTTCTTCAGCTTCTCCAATGAGAGCCTGCAAGGCGACAACTTCTCATCGGCGCTGAAGGCCGCAGGCCTGGCCACGCCGACCAGGATCGTCAGCAACTACGACATCAACGAAGCCTTCGGTGGTCCGATCCGGCGTGACAAGATCTGGTTCTGGTTCTCCACGCGTTACAACACCGTGACGAATGAAGCGGGGATCTTCGAGAACGCCAATGCGTTCAAGCCGAACGAATGGCTGTTCGTGCCAACCAACGTACCCGCGGTCAACAAAGGCCAGCAGTACAACAACAGCCTGCGCCTGACGTATCAGGCCACACCGAAGATCAAGATCGCGGGGACGTACAAAGCGGACAAGTGGTGTAATTGTCCGGGCAACGTCAGCGCTACCCGCGCGCACGAGGCCGGATACGATCGGAGGTTCCCGCGTCTGAGGCAGGAGCATGCCGAGGTCACGTCGCCCATCACCAACAGGCTGCTCTTCGAGGCCGTTGGCCTGCACCTCTTCGAGCGCTGGGGCAACATGCACCTTCGCGTCAAGGGAGGTTCGCTCGATGACCCCGCGAAGGAAGCCATCGAGCCGCAGCTCATCTCGGTAACCGAGCAGAGTAACGGCCTCGTCTACCACGGGCGCGCGGACAACAACAACACGTCGGTACCGAGCTGGACCTATCGCGCGGCGCTGTCCTACGTGACCGGTACCCACGCGTTCAAGGTCGGATTCAACAACACGCACGGAACCCTCGACGAGTACCAGTACGCGATGAACCCGGTGAACTACCGGTTCAACAACGGCGTGCCGAACCAGATCACCGAGACGAACAGGCCGTACAGGGCGATTTCAAACCTGGACAACGATTTGGGTGTCTTCGCGCAGGATCGCTGGACGATGGACCGGCTGACGTTGAATCTTGCGCTTCGGTTCGACGCACTCCAAACCAGCTTCCCCGAACAGACGGTCGGACCGACCTCGTTGTTACCCAACCGAAATATCTCGTTCCCGGCGGCCGGCAATCTTGACTGGAAGGACATCAGTTACCGGAGTGGCTTCGCCTACAACGTGGACGGCAACGGCAAGACGGTGATCAAGGTCGCACTCAACAAGTACTTGCTCGGCCAGACGTTGAACACGATCGGCCGCGACCCGAACCCGGTGCTCGCTCTCGCGCAGTCGGCCAACCGGTCCTGGACAGATGCCAATCGCGACTATGTCCCGCAGTGCGATCTGCAAAACCCTCTGGCGAACGGTGAATGCGGCCAGCTCTCCGACCTGTCGTTCGGCACCATCAGGCCTGGAGAGCTGTACGACAAGGATCTGACCACGGGCTGGGGTCATCGTCCCGCGAACTGGGAGTTCTCGGCCAGTGTGCAGCGTGAGCTGCTGCCGCGCGTCGCGTTGGACGTCGGCTACTTCCGCCGGATCTGGAAGAATTTCCAGGTGACCGACAACCTGCTGGTAGGGCCCGAGGACTTCACGCAATTCAGCATGACGGTGCCGACCGATTCACGTCTCTCGACGAGCGGCCAGACGCTCACGGGGTTGTACAACGTCGTGCCGGCGAAATTCGGCCAGGTGCAGAACCTGAATACGCTGTCCGACAAGTACGGCAAGCAGATCGACCATTGGAATGGGTTCGATATCGGCATCAATGCCCGATTAGAGAATGGGCTGGTTCTGCAGGGCGGAGTCAGCAGCGGAAAGCAGGTTGAGGACAACTGTGAGGTCGTGGCGAAGCTCCCGGAAATGAACAACCTCACGGCGGCTGTCGTGGGGGCTGCCAATAGCGGGGCGACGGGCGGCAACGCCGCGCCAGCGCAGTGGCGACCGTTGGAATTCTGTCACCGCGAGCAGCCGATGCTGACGGGAGCAAAGCTGTTGGCCATCTACACGGTCCCGAAGGTGGACCTGCAGCTGTCCGGTTCGTTGCGCAGTACCCCAGGAACGTCGCTGACAGCCGCATTCACGGCCACCAACGCCTACCTCGCGGCAAACTCCACGCTCGGCCGGACGCTCTCGGGGGGCGCGGCGAACATGGTGGTCGGCATTGAAGAGGTGCACAAGGCGTACACCGATCGGCGTGAAGAGCTGGACATTCGGATCGGAAAGCTGTTGCGGTTCGGCAAGGCACGATGGGTTCCGGCCGTGGATATCTACAACGCACTGAACTCCGCCGCGACGATCACCGAGAACCAGGCCTACGGCTCGTGGTTGCAGCCGACACAGATCCTCAGTCCGCGCCTCATCAAGTTCAGCGTGGCGTTTGATTTCTGATATGGGCGTAGGGGCGGCGATTTCTGATATAGACGTAGGGGCCGGCTTGAAGCAGGCCCTCCACGAGACCTGACCGGGGGTGTTATGAACGTCCCGCGACCAACCGTCGCCGCGGCGATCCTCGCCGCGGCGCTCGCGCTGCCGGGCCGCGCCTACGCGCAGATCGATTTCAGCGGCGTGTGGGCGCCGATCTTCCACGAGGATCAACCCGAGCGCGTGCCGGGTCCCGACATCGGCGACTATGCCGGCCTGCCGATCAACGATGCGGCGCGGATGAAGGCCGACACGTGGGACGCGTCCATCCTGACGCTGCCCGAACATCAGTGCAAGCCGCACCCGTCCACCTACGGCTTCCGCGGCGTCGGCAATCTCCGCATGTCCTTCGATTTCGACGACGCCACGCAGCGGCTCGTCAAGATCAACACGCAGATTCAATGGATGGAGCAGAAGCGCGAGATCTGGATGGACGGCCGTCCGCATCCGCCGGACTACGCCGCGCATACCTGGCAGGGCTTCTCCACGGGACACTGGGAGGGGCCCGTGCTCGTCGTCAACACCACGCACCTCAAGGTCGGCTGGATGCGGCGCAACGGGCTCGCCCTGAGCGATCGCGCGACGATGGAAGAGCGGTTCATCCGGCACGGCGATCTGCTCACGCACATCTACATGATCACGGACCCGGTGTATCTCACCGAGCCGCTCATCAAGAGCAACGGCTTCCGTCTGACGGCCAACGGCGTCGTCGATCCGTATCCGTGCGAGTCGGTCGATGAAGTCGTGCGCGAAAAGGGAGTGGTGCCGAGTCATCTGCCGGGAACCAATCAGGCGTCCGAGGAGTTCGCGGCCAAACATCACCTCTCGGTGGAGGGCGTGAAAGGCGGCGCGGCGACGGCGCTGCCGGAGTTCGCCAGGAAGGCGGCGGCGCCGTGACGCGCGCATTCGCCGTCGGCGCGCTTCTCGCGATCGTCGTGACCGCCGCCCCGGTGCGTGCGCAGACGGGTGCGGCGCCGGACTTCTCCAGCATCGAGATGCACTCGCTGCACGTCCAGGGAAACGTGTGGATGATCGTCGGCGGGCCCTTCAACGCGGCCGTGTCGATTGGCAACGACGGCGTGCTGGTCGTCGACACGATGGTCGAACCGCTCGCCGACAAGTTCCTCGCCGAGATCCGGAAACTCGCCGGCGACAAGCCGATTCGCTACATCATCAACACCCATTTCCATCCGGATCACACGGGCGGCAACGCCAGGGTCACGGCCGCGGGCCAGTCGATCGTCGCCGGCAATTTCGCGGCGCAGGTCGGCCAGGACGCGGCAAGCCAGGCGAACATCCTCGCGCACGAGAACACGCAGATTCACATGGGCGAGGTGAAGCCGGCGCTGCCGTTCATCGCCATGCCGACGGATACGTTCTTCACCGAGGCGAAGGACCTGTTCTTCAACGGCGAGGCGGTGCAGATCCTGCACCAGCCGGCAGCGCATACCGACGGTGATGTCATCGTCTTCTTCCGGAAGTCGGATGTGATCGTCGCGGGTGACGTCTACGTCAACACCACGTTCCCGATCGTGCAGATCGATCAGGGCGGAAGCTTCCAGGGCATCATCGACGCGCTGAACCGCATCGTCGATCTGACGGTGCCGGCGGAAAAACAGGAAGGCGGCACCTACGTCATCCCCGGGCACGGCCGGCTCGCGGACGAGGCGGATGTCGTCGAGTACCGGGACATGAACACGATTCTCAGGGATCGTGTCCTCAACGCCATCAAGAAGGGGATGACGCTGGAGCAGGTCAAGGCGTCGCACCCCGTGCTCGAGTACGAGGGCCGCTACGGCGCGAGCAGCGGCTTCTGGACGACCGACGCATTCATCGAGGCGATGTACCGCAGCCTCGGTCAGCCGGCGAAGAAGACGAGCCAGGTGCGGTGACGGCAATGAGATTGACTGCAGTCGTGATGTTGGCAGCGGCAGTGGCGGTCGGTCAGTCGATTGTCGCGGCGCAGGGACGCGGCGGGCAAGCGCAGCAGCCGCCGGCGCCACCACCAACTCCGCGCGCGGCAGCGCCGATCGATCTCACCGGCTACTGGGTGTCGATCGTCAACGAAGACTGGCGCTGGCGGATGGTCACGCCGCCCAAGGGCGACTACGCGAGCATTCCGCTCAACGACGCGGGGCGGAAGCTTGCTGATACGTGGGACGTGTCGAAGGACGGACGATGCGAGGCGTACGGCGCCGCGGCGCTGATGCGCATGCCGACGCGGCTGCACGTCACCTGGGAATCCGATACCGTGCTCAAGATCGAGACTGATGCGGGACAGCAGACGCGCCGATTGATGTTCGACAAATCACGGCCGGCGCCGGCCGCGCGATCGCTGCAGGGTTTCTCGCTCGTCGAATGGGAGCGTCCGCCTCGCGCGGGCGGTGCGGACCGCGGCGGCCGCGGCGCGGATGCCGGCCCTGCGCCCGGCGCAAACCTGAAAGTCATCACCAATCACCTGACCGCCGGCTGGCTGCGGAAGAACGGCGTGCCATACAGCGAGGACGCCGTCGTGACCGAGTACTTCGATCGCTTCGCCGCGCCGAACCACGACGAGTGGCTCGTCGTCACGACGATGGTGACGGATCCGAAGTACCTGAACACGGATTTCGTGACGAGCTCGCATTTCAAGAAAGAACCTGACGGCTCCCGGTGGAGCCCATCCCCCTGCAAGACCAGCAGCTGACCACCGGGTGAAGACACCCGCGTGACGGCCTTCGATCGAGCGCGATCAGGACGCGGCTCTCTGTGAAAACGGTTTGATGGGGAACCCCTCTCCGAGGTCGATGGAGCCTGGCAAGGTGAGGGTGCCGGACTTCCGCTCGGCGATGACGGCCGAGGCGAAGGCGATCTTGCCCCTGGCGCTCACGTTGCCGGCGTGGATTTCACGGATGCGCGCATTCTGAATGCGCAGGACCGCGCCCTTCACAGTGAGGGTGAGATCGACGGCGAACGTCAGCTTGAGCACCGGCGTGTTGTTCATCAGGATTTCCACCGACGGCGCGTGCCTGGAATCGATGTCATGTTCCGCGAGCGGCACGACGACCGACTCGTCGGGCGGGTGCTGTCGCGGATCGGCGTACTGCAGAAGAGACTTGTACTGGCACCACGCTCCGGCCATGATGTCGGCGAGGCGGATGTCGAGGAGCTCACCGAAGCGCCGTGACACGTCTTCGACGACCATCTGCCGGACGGGCGCCGACCACCCCTTCGCTTCGCCGTGATCCGCGTCGATCGCGGCCGACAGCTTCTGTGACAGCTCCTCCTTCGACATCGGGAAGAGATCGCCTAGCGTGGGTTCGGCATTCGGCATGTGAGCCTCATCTCAATGTGGCGACGGGAGCATGTCCCGAATCGACTGCGTGCCGGGATCCGCGGTGTGTCTCACCCTGAACTCCGGGCTCATCGGATGCATGACCGATGGAATCCGCTGATCGCCCGCATCCGTATGTGCGCGCGTGACGACGGTGGGGAGCGGTACCTGAAGCGGCGGTGTCGGCGACGACAGCGGCTTCCGACGAAGCAGGAGGACGAGTGCCGCGCCCAGCATGACCGACGGGATGATGATGGCCCACGTCGGAACCCGCTGAAGCACGATCAGATTGACGGGCACGGCCGTCGCGAGCGCCGTGCCGGCTGGCGGTTGCTGTTGAAACACCGTATCCGCGGGTTGCAAGTACGGCGGAAGCAGGAACGAGCGGTCGGTGACGGTTCCAACTGTCAGCCGCGCGTCGCCGACGCGCGCCGTGGCCTCCGCGATGCTGTATCCGACGACGTCCGGAACGATCAGCGCCACGTCGTTTGACGGCACGGGGTTGGAGGGCACCGGGTTGGCCGGCTGCGTTGGCGGCCTGTCAGCAGGAGGGTTCGTGACGACCGGAGGAGTCGCGGGCTGCGCCGGCGGCCTGTCAACGGGAGTGTTGGTGACGTCTGGTGGAGTCGCGCGCTGCGCCTGCGACACGGTCAGGTTCAGCGCGGTTCCCCGCGGGACGCGCGTCCCTGGGTTCAACGACTGTTCGAGGACGAGATCGGCCGGTCCCGGAGCTTCCCGGTTCGCCACGGTGCCACGCGAGAGACCGATCTCGTCGATCCGCGTGAGCGCGTTGCCAAGCGGAATATTCGTCAGGTCGGGCACGGTCACCAGCTGCACCTGGGACACGGCCAGGTTCAGCGGCGTCCCGCGCGGGACACGCGCGCCGGGTCGCAGCGATTGTTCGAGGACGAGGTCGGCTGGTCCTGTGGCCTCCCGGTTGGTCACGTTGCCACGCGTCAGCCCCGCCCTCTCGATGCGTGCAAGTGCGTCATCGACGGGCAGCTTCATCACGTCGGGCACGATGACGAGCTGCACCTGGGACACGGCCAGGTTCAGCGGTGTCCCGCGCGGGACACGTGCGCCGGGTCGCAGCGACTGTTCGAGGACGAGGTCGGCTGGTCCTGTGGCCTCCCGGTTGGTCACGTTGCCACGCGTCAGCCCCGCCCTCTCGATGCGTGCAAGTGCGTCATCGACGGGCAGCTTCATCACGTCGGGCACGATGACGAGCTGCACCTGGGACACGGCCAGGTTCAGCGGTGTCCCGCGCGGGACACGTGCGCCGGGTCGCAGCGACTGTTCGAGGACGAGGTCGGCTGGTCCTGTGGCCTCCCGGTTGGTCACGTTGCCACGCGTCAGCCCCGCCCTCTCGATGCGGGCGAGCGCGTCATCGACGGGCAGCTTCATCACGTCGGGCACGGTGACAAGCTCCACCTGCGCCACGCCGAGATTGAGCGGTGTGTCGCGCGGGACGCGGGTGCCGGGCTTGATCGACTGATCCAGGACGACCCCTGGCTGCCCGGCCGAAGGACGATCGACGACGCGGCCGCGCGCGAGCCCGGCTCTGTCGATCATGGCCAGCGCCGTCTCGAGCGGGCGATTGGTGACGTCAGGGACGATTGCCGGTGCCTCCTGCGCCACGGCAAGATGCAAAACGGTTCCCCGCTGGACGCGAGTCCCGGGTTTCAGCGACTGGTCGATCACGATTCCCGGTCGTCCGGAGGAAGGGCGCTCGTCGATCCTCCCGCGCGCCAGGCCGGCTCTCTCGATCATCGCCAGCGCGGTCTCGAGCGGGCGGCCGGTCACGTCGGGGACGATCGCCGGCGGCACCTGCGCTCTGGCGGACGGCGGTACCTGCGCTCTGGCCGCCGGCATCTGCGCATCGGCAGTAGATGCGAAAAGACTGCACAGGCACACGAGTGCCGCCACGCAGCGAAGGATCGATCGACGGTGACGAACGGTGAGCCCGAAAAGCACGGGACCTCCCGCAATGCCGATTCTCACGCCGACTGCTCTGGGGTCCTGGGGAGCGCTGCTCCACCCACCTTAGATCAACGTCGGAAGACCTGCATAACGAACACCAGGGGACTTCTCAGTGTCTGTCGTGGGTCCGCGCAGTGCTCGTCAGCCGACCTCCTGCCCCGTCAGCGCCGCATTATCACCGTAGATTGATAGTCGCGTGGGTGCGCGGCCCTCAAGGTCGCGCGTCTACGAGCTCGTTCAAAACTCGATGACCAGCCCCGCCGACGGCACGATCGGCAGCAGGGTATCGGTGGGCTCCAGCACACGCCCCCTGCGATCGACACCATAGGGCACGTTCCGCAGGTTCTCGTGGTTCAGCGCGTTGGCGACTTCCCCGAAGAGCGTCACTCGACGGCCGGACCAGGTGAACGTCCGATCGGCACGAACGTCGAGTCGCGCGTAGGAGGGCAGTCGCAGCGTGTTGCGCGTGTCGACGAGCGCATAGAACAACGGCTGCGATCCGCCAAGCAGCGGCGGTGTCCCCGATGAGACCGGTTGCGCGCCGATGTAGCCGACGAGCGGATAGTTGGAGCCATAGCGGAATTTCGCGCCGATCGTCGTGCGGTTGGAGAGGCGGTACTGACCGAACAACGACAGCGCATGACGCTGGTCGTAGTCGGCCCAGAACGTGTCGCCGGTGGCGGTGTCGGTGTAGCGGTCTCGCCCGAACGCGTACCCCGCCCAGCCTGACAGACGCGTCGGTGAGTCGCGCCGGAGCACAAGCTCAACGCCCCTGGCGCGCCCGCGCAGCACGTTGATCCACGGGGCGTTGCTGAGACCGAGACGGAAAGTATTCGGTGAGACTCTCCGTGGCTCGGAGCCAGGCGTCCAGAGCACGTCGTCTTCGTTCCGCAGATAGCCAGTGATCTGCAGTGTGAGATCTCGCGGCAGTTGCTGCGAGAGACCCAGATCCACGTGCTGTGCGGTCTCGGCCCTGAGCCTGTCGCCGCCGCCCTGCAACCCGGCAATCTGTTCGAAGTCGGCAAATTGACGATACACGCCGGTGCCGCCTCGCAGGTGGGTCGTCGACGTCAGCGCAACGTCCGCGAGGATCCACGGCGATGCGGTGGACTCCGTCGTCGGTCCCCAGTAGTCCCCTCGAACACCCGGCGTAATCGTGACCCGTGACAGGGGAGTGACGGCGGCCTGCACGTATCCGGAGAACGCGCGTCCCGTACGGTTGTAGTCCGCCAGCGTGGTGAGCTCGGTGCCGTCGTTGAGCGCGCGGTCGTGGCGATGACGCGCCGCGAGGTGTTGCGCATCGGCCCCGAACTCGAACAGCACGCCGGGACGCAGCGCCGCGGTTGCATCCGCCCGCCACCCCAGGTCGGCGGATGACGAGGTATCGAGCACGCCTCCTGTGCGATTGCGATTGAGGAAGGTGAGCCCCGTCGCGTATGCCTTGTGCGTCACCGCGAAGCGCGCGGAGGGCGTATAGCGCCAGGTCAGTGCAGACAGCCAGGTATGACCGTTGATGTCTGCCTCGTCGTTCGTCCCCAGATTGTCAGGCTTCTCGTTGAACTGCGACGCACCGGCAATCACCAGCGCTTCCAGCTGGTGACGCCGTGTGACGTCCAGGACGACCTTGGCTTCGGCGTCGGTGAATCCGAACGCAAGACTGTTCTCTTCATCGATACGTTTGAGCAGCAGGTCGAGGTAGCTCCGTCTCGCCGACGCCAGCCACGATCCGCGATGGCCAGGCAGTGGCCCTTCCGTGAGAAACGCCGCGCTGGTTCCGCTCAACCCGGCGCGCGTACGAACCTTCTCCCGGTCACCTTCACGCAGCTCGATGCCGACCTGTGCGCCGAGGTGGCGCCCGAATTGTTCGGGATAGGTGCCTGGAAGCAGAGAGAGGCTCCCGACCGCGTCACTGTTGATGATCGCGATGGAGCCGCCGTCGGTGATGCCGTATACCGAGTGCATCAAGTATTTGCTCGGAATGCCGTCGACCACCAGGCCTACATGCCGAAAGGCGTTCCCACGCACGGCGAACTCGCTGTAAAAATCGTCGGTGGCCGCAACCGACGGCAGCGACTGCATCGCTCGCAACGGATCATCGAGTGTGATGCCGCGCAGCGCCTGAAATTCGCGGCCGTGGAGCGAGACGCCCGCCGGAACGCTCTCGGCCCGGTCCGGCGCGTTGCCCGCCACCGTCACTCGTTCTTCGAACTGGCCGGCGCCTTCTGATAGACGGATCAGAAGCGGCGGGTTCTCCCCGGGGTTCACGGCAACGGCCTGGCGGAAGAGCGCGTACCCGACGAACGAAGCTGTCAGGACATGCTGACCGGCCGGGACGGTCAGCTCGAAATGCCCGACCGCATCGGTGTCGATCGAGAGTTGGGGGTTGTCGATCGAGATGACGACGTTGGCCAGCGCCTGTCCCGTTCTCGCATCGACGACGGTGCCGGTGACGACTGTGGTTTGCGCCGTGGCGGTGGCGCTGAAGAACGCGACGAAGAAGACAGCCAGTGCTGGACGAACCATGCCGCGGCCCTCCTGTTGAACGGACGCGGCGGCGCGCAGCACGTTGTGTACCGGCAGCGTACGGCGAATGAGGGGCGATCGGACGATGGGGACACCGGCAGTGCCCTCGTCAGTGGACGCGGGCCGTCCACTAATAACGACAATATATTGTCAATATGACAGGAAAGAGACGTCTCACGCCAACGCGGCGCCGCGGCGCCCGGGTCGACATGGCGGCCGGCCTCGAGCTGCTCTTCGAGGAGACTGTGGCGCTTTACCATCGTCTCAACGCCGATGCGGCGCTGATTCACGGGTCAGGCGCGCTGTCGGGGCCGCGCCGCACCGTCCTCATTGGCCTGGCCCGATCCGGTCCGCGTACGGTGTCGCAGATGGCACGCGGCCGCGCCGTCTCCAGGCAACGGTTTCAGCCGCTGGTCAACGCATTGATCGCGGACGGCCTGGTGGAGGCGAGGTCCAACCCTCGTCATAAGCAGTCTCCACTCATGGCGATCACGCCCCGAGGCGAGCGAACGGTGGCCGCGATTGTCGAACGGGAGCGAGCGCTGCGCGCGAAGCTGAGGCCGGCCAGTTCGCCGGAGAGCCTCCAGCGCGCGGCGGCGGTCCTCCGCGACGTACGGGCGACCCTTGCCGAACAGCTGCCGGGGCTTCTCGGAAGGTAACGCGAACCTTACCTGGGGCGAGGTACGGGTCGCGACGATCGCTTTGAGGCGCGTGTATCCGAGCGGACCTCGGTGACGAGGGCTGGCGCCTCGGCTTCGTCCGGAACGGCATAACCGTCCGCCAGCAGATAGTTCCCGAGCGTCGTGCCGACGTCGTAGGTGAGGCCGGTGATGAACCGTCCTAACTGAATGCCGTCGATGTTCCCCGAGAGTTGTCGCGTAATGCGGACACGCATTGGAACGCCAAAATTCCGGGGGGTCGGCGAGGTTGATCCAAGACCTGTTCCGTTCGTGCGTGCGGTACGGTGAATGCGTGCAGCCGCTCTATCTCGTTGTCCTTGTGGACCTGTGCGACGAGTCGGTCGTTTCGGCTGCGAACGCACGCGGGTGGTTCACGTGGATCACCAGCTATGGCATTAGCTACCGGCTCAGTTCTTGGCCGGCGCCGCGCATCACCGGGTGATGCGCAGGTTCGTCGGCGGCCGCGGTGCGGTTGCCGCCGGCTTGTAGCCAAGCTGCACGACTTCGAAGTCGCTGGCCGTCATCGAGTGAAACGCGGGGTTCAGCACCCCGTTGTCCCACCGCGTGTCGTACGCACCGCTGACATACATATCCGACCCGTTATCGGCCACGATCAATCCATAGCGCTTCATCGCGCGGAAAATCTTCTGAATCTCGGGTCGATACGCTGAAATATCGCGACCCGCCTTCATTCGCAGGCGCGCGCCCATCGGCAGCGCGCCGGCACGCGAGCCCGCGGCGTGCGACGCGGGATAGACGTACCCGTTGGTCGATCGCACGGTCACGCGAAGTGCGTGGTTGATCTCGCCAGTGCCAAACACCTCGTCGTAGCGCACCAGACCAGGAAGGATCGCCAGGCCCGCCGCGTCCGCGGACGTCCAGCCGTCCGGCCGGCGGCCGTTCGCATTCACGTCGAAGAACGCACCGGAACCGGCGTTCCAGCTCGTGCCATCGAAGTAAACGTTGTACAGCTCGAACAGGCGGCGGTGATCGCGCTCGAAGATCAGGATGTGCCGGTCCGATGACGCGCGCAGATCGACGTTGCCCGGTTCACCACCTTCAACCCAGTGCGCCTGCGTGATCGCCTCGTCGGGAATCGGGTAGAAAGGGAAACTGGCCCCCGTCGAGTGATTCACGCCGTCGCTCTCGTCGGCGTAGGCAAAATGCACGGCACGAAGCGGCACGGCACTGTCGACGATGATGTACGGGAATCCGTAGATCTGGGTGCTGCCGGCCGATACGTTCCCGCCAAAATCGGGATGCATCTGCCGTGCGCCGCCGTTGTTGATGAAGCTGACGTAGCCGGCCGAGCCGGGATCGAGCGGCGCGTTCGAGACGTCGAGGTTCCACCAGTTGTCGGCCGGAAACAGAGGAAGCGGACCTGGAACAGGGCCGCCCTGGACACTGGTGCCAGCGGCACTCACGACGGCGAGCGCTACCGACAGCAGGATGCCTGTCGCCAGACGAACGCCGGCAATTTGACGCACCCGGTTGGTCACGCAAGCGTCACACCACGGGCGCCGGCCGGGTCTGTCGCCCCCTCATCCGTACAGGCGTCCGTCGTCTGACCCTATTGTCGAACGGATCGCAGATCTGTCGAACCGAGGCAGCAGCCGAAGGCGTTATTTCGGGCGGCCCGTGAATCCCTGCGCGATCATCTCGATCTTGTAAATTGCCTTGGCGTTATTCCTCACGCCCTCGGGCGTTCTGTACTCCTTGCCGTCCGGCGTGGTCATCCCCGCGCCCTTCGCGTAGAGCACCTTCTTGTTGCGTCCGGAAAACGCCACGCTCGACGCAGACCTTGGCAGCGGAATAGTGCCCAGGTGTGTGCCTTCGACACTGAACACCTGAATGCCAGTATCACCGGCGGTCACGTACAAACGGCCTTCGGAGTCGATGCACATCCCATCGCCACCGGCGGCGCCTTGCAGCATCGCGAAATCCCGCTGATTCTTCGTGGTGCCATCCGGCTGGATAACAAACGTGACGATGGTCCGGCCATTGGTGAGATAGAGCGTCTTCTCATCCCGGCTCAGCGCCATCCCGTTGGTTCGCACGTCTTTCCCCGCAACGAGGCTCACGTTGCCGGCGGGACTCACGAAATACGTTCCCGCATCATCGCTGAAATAGGCGCCACCTTTGGAATCGGCCACGACTTCGCCCATACGCCAGAAGGTCTTGTCTCCGAACTTGCTCGCGAGGACTACTCGCGTGGGATGCAAGACGACCAGTTCCGCCGCTTCTTTGCATTCGGCAGGACGGCCGCCCGGATCCGAACACGTTCTTTCCGCCCCAATGAGGCGGCCCTTGTTGTCGTACGCCAGGGCGCCTGTGCCATGGGTGTCCTTCACAAAAATCGAAAACTTGTCGCTCGGATCGAGCAGGCCAACCGTGCTCGGCTGTTCCTGCGCAAACAGCAGACCGCCGTCTTTGGTGCCGATGATGCCGTCCGCGTTATCGGGTCCCTGCCAGACGAGTTTCCATTTGGCGCCAGCGGCGATGACCCCGGGGATAGCGGTCACCACCACGTCCTTTGCAGGAGTCGGCTGTGGAAAGGTATTTGGTTGTTGTGCGGCGGCGATCGCGCCGAAACAGAAGGCGATCGTCAATGCGGCTGCGAATTTCATAGGCCCTCCACAGAGTCTTCGTCGATTCGGACGTGTATGATCACGAGGCCATGACCATGACGCCGAAGATGCTGCTCTCTGCGACAGCTTTCGTTGCGCTTACGCTGAGCGGGAACGCCATTGTCGCCCAGGAAGGCAGCGAAGCGACAGCGCTCTCGTCGCCCAAGTACGGGACCTGGGGTTTCGACGTCACCGGCATGGACCTGTCGGTCAAACCGGGCGACGACTTCTTCCGCTACGCGAACGGCAAGTGGGCGGAGCGCACGGAGATTCCGTCGGACCGTACCGGGTACGGCAACTTCACCAGGCTGGCGGAGCTGTCCGAGAATCGGCTGCACGCGATCCTCGAGGACGCCGCGGCAGGGAAGATCAGCGATCCCGACGCGTCGAAGGTGGCGGCGGCGTACGCCTCGTTCATGGACGAAGCGCGCGCGGACCAACTGGACGCAAAGCCGATCGAGCGCGAGCTGGCGGAAATCCGCGGGGTGACGACGAAAGATCAGATGACCGCCGTGATGGGGAAGTCGAACACGAGTGGGTTCGTCAGCATCCTCCCGGTCTACATCTCGATCGATGCCAAGGCGCCGACGAAGTACACGGTGATGGCGGCCACCGGGGGATTGGGCCTGCCCGATCGGGACTACTACCTGCAGCCCGCCTTTGCCACGCAGAAAGCGAAGTACCAGGAGTACGTGGCCCGGCTCCTCGGGATGATCGGATGGGAAACGCCAGCCGAGAGCGCGCGGGCGATTGTGGATTTCGAGACCAGGCTCGCGCAGGACACCTGGACGCGCGCGGAGCGGCGCGATCGCGACAAGACCTACAACCCGATGACGGTCGCGGAGCTCAACACGGCGACGCCGGGCTTTGACTGGAATCGCTATCTGGCCCAGGGCGAGCTGCCGAAGGTCCAGCGGATCGTCGTGACGACGAACACGTCGTTCCCGAAATTCGCCAGGATTTATACCGAAACCCCGCTCGACACCCTGAAGGCGTGGCAGGCCTTCCACGTCGCCGACGGCGCGGCGCCGTATCTCTCGAAGCGTTTCGTCGACGCGTCGTTCGAATTCCGCAACAAGACACTCGGCGGACAGCCGGAGCAGCGGCCACGCTGGAAACGGGCGGTGACGTTCGTCGACCGGACGATCGGCGAATCGGCCGGCCGCATCTACGTCGCGCGCTACTTCCCGCCCGAGGCCAAGGCCAAGATGGATGCGCTGGTGGCCGACATCCAGACTGCGCTCAAGGCGCGGATCCAGAGACTCGACTGGATGGGCGCCGACACCAGGGCGCGTGCGCTCGAGAAGCTGTCGAAGTTCACCGTCAAGATCGGCTACCCGACGAAGTGGCGCGATTACGGCCGCCTGACCCTTTCAAAGGGTGATCTGTACGGCAACGTGACCCGCGCGGCCGCGTACGAGTGGCACAGGGACGTCGCGCGCCTGAACGATCCCGTCGACAAGACCGAGTGGGGCATGACGCCGCAGACGGTGAACGCGTACTACATGTCGACGAACAACGAGATTGTCTTCCCGGCTGCCATCCTGCAGCCGCCGTTTTTCGATCCCGATGCCGACCCGGCGATCAACTACGGAGGGATCGGCGGCGTCATCGGCCATGAGATCAGCCATGGCTTCGACGACCAGGGACGCAAGTCGGATGGCGAAGGCGCGCTGCGCGAGTGGTGGACCGCGGACGACGCGGCCAAGTTCACGGCGCAGGCCGCCAGGCTCGGTGCGCAGTACTCAGCATTCGAGCCGCTGCCTGGTGCCCACGTGAACGGCGACCTCACCATGGGAGAGAACATCGGCGACATGGGAGGCATCTCGCTGGGCCTCGATGCCTATCACGCCAGCCTGAAGGGCGGACCGGCACCGGTGATCGAGGGGCTGACCGGCGACCAGCGGGTCTTCCTCGGGTGGGCGCAGGTGTGGCGCGAAAAGATCCGCGACGAGACGCTGCGGCAGCGGCTGGTCTCCGATCCGCACTCGCCGGCGCGATTTCGCGTGAACGGCGTGATCCGGAACGTCGACGCGTGGTACTCGGCTTTTCAGGTCCAGCCCGGCGACGCGCTCTATGTCGCGCCGGCCGATCGCGTGAGGATTTGGTGATGTCTTACATGCTCCGCGGCCTCATGACGTTCCTGTTCGTGGTCTCGCTTGCCTCCGTCGCCGTTGCCCAGGGACAGGCGGTGAATGGCGCCATCGAGGGGACGGTGACCGACGAGTCGGGCGGCGTGCTGCCGGGCGTCGTCGTGACCGTGACGAATGTCGATACCGGTGAGTCGAGGTCGGTGGTGACCAACGACGGCGGCGTGTATCGCGCGCCGCTGCTGCCGCTCGGCGCCTATCGCGTCTCTGCGGAGCTGCAAGGCTTCAAGAAGTACGATCAAACTGGCGTATCGCTGTCAGCGGGGCAGGTCGCCGTGATCGACGTGAAGCTCGCGGTCGGCACCCTGGCCGAGACGGTCTCGGTGACCGCCGATGTCCCCGTCGTCGACCTCGGCAAGATCGAAGAAGGGCGGACGTTGACGGCCGCCGAGATCAAGACGCTTCCACTCACGTCGAGAAACCCGTACAACTTCGCGTTGCTCCAGCCTGGCGTCGTCGGCTTCGAGACCCAGGAGTTCGGGGTGCCTCGCCTGACCGCGAACGGGGCGCTGCTCCGCGTGAACTATCAGATCGACGGCAACGACAATACCGAGAAGGACCGCGCCGGCCTCAGGCAGATGCCGATGTCCGAGGTGATGATTCGCGAAGTGAAAGTCGTCACCAGCGGCTACGCACCCGAGTTCGGTCAGACGATGGGACTCGTCTACAACGCGATCACGCCATCGGGCAGCAATCGACTGCTGGGCCAGGCAAGCTATCGGTTCCAGCGGAAGCCGATGGTGGAACTGCCGTTCTTCGCGACGACCAACATCAAGCCACCGACCAAGGTGAACATCTTCACCGCCGATAACGGCGGGCCGGTCATCAAGGATCGGACGTTCTACTTTGCCGGCGTCGAGAGGACGCAGCGCGACCTGTCCGGCGCGCGCGTGGTGACGATCACGCCGGCTAACGCCACGCGGCTGGGGCTCTCCGAGCCGACCTACATTCCTGCCGAGGCGCAGACGACGTTCGCCATCGGCAAGATCGATCACAACGTCTCGACCAGCAACCGGCTCAGCGTCCGCTACATCTTCTTCAACAATTTCATTCCCAACAACATCGGCAGCACGGCGTCCGGCGTGCCGAATTCGGTGCAGCAGGGAACCGACTTCAAGGATCGTCAGCACTCGACGGCAGGGCAGTTGGTGTCGACGCTGGGCTCGCGCGTGCTGAACGAGCTTCGCGTCCAGTATGCGACACGCAATCAGTCCAGGGTCCCCGGCTCGCAGGCGGGCAGCGGACCAGGCATCCGCATCAACGGCGTGGCCAACTTCGGCGGTCCGGTGCAAGCCAACGCCGACTCCGGGTTCGGATTCACCGAAGGCATTTTTCAAGTCCTCGACAATCTGACGTACATCCGCGGCAATCACGCCTACAAGTTCGGCTTCAACACCCAGGCCGTCAGCGACTCGCGCACGCAGACGCTGATTCAGCTCTACACGTTCGCCAACGTCGACGCGTTCCTGGCGGCGCGCAGCGGAGCCAATCCGTTCGGCTACACCTCGTTCCAGCAGTTCGTCGGTAATCCCACCTACGAGTACGACACGCGGATGTACGGGGGCTTCGTGCAGGACGACTGGCGCGTCACCCCGGCGCTGAAGCTCCTCTACGGGCTGCGCTACGACACCTATACCCCGCCGGACGGCGTCGCGACCGCCGTGCTCGATGCCTCGCATGGGTTTCCCAGCGACAAGAACAACGTACAGCCGCGAATCGGGTTCGTCTGGGCGCTCGGCGAGGATCGCCAAACCGTGGTACGCGGGAACAGCGGCCTCATGTTCGATCAGCCGATCAACGCGATCTACGAGCAGGCGATCGTCAACGACGGCACCCCCGCGCGCGCGAGTTTTTCATTGCAGGCGACGCAGGCCGGCGCCCCCGCGTTTCCAAACGTCCTGACGAGCGGGGCCGCCGCGGCGAACAATCCGTGGATTGTCGATCCGGACTTCCAGATTGCCAGGATGTGGCAGAACAACCTGCAGCTCGAACGAGGAATCGGCAGGCATTACTCAGCGAGCATCGGCGTTGCCTATACGCGCGGCAACAACCTGCCGGTCGTGTCGAACGTCAATCTGCTCGCGCCGACCGGCTCACTCCCGGACGGGCGTCCCATCTATTCCACCGCCATCAGCGCCGCGACCCGCGTGGACCCGCGCTTCAATGCGGTCTTCTCGTCACAGTCGATTGGTGAATCGTCGTACAAGGCGCTCACCATGCAGTTCGGACGACGCCTCTACCAGGGGGTGCAGTGGGATCTGGCGTACACGCTGGCAAAGAGTGACGACAATGCGCCGATCACGAGCACGCTTTCCGTTCAAGGTGACACCGGAGGGCGCAGCAATCCCGCAAACCTCGACACCGACAAGGGCCCGAATATTCTCGACCAGCGCCATACCTTCGTCGGCAGCATCGTGGCGCAGCCGCAGCTCGAGGCTGCCGGTATCGCTGGAGCCATTCTCAACAACAACCTGTTCGGGATCGCGTTGCAGTTTGCGAGTGGCATCCCGGTCACGCTGCGCAGCAGCCGCGAATTGAACAACGATGCGATCGGTGCCGACCGCCCGATCGGCGTCACGCGCAACTCGTACAACCTGCCCGCGCGCTACAACGTCGATCTTCGGTACTCACGACTCTTTCCGGTCACCGTCAGGACGAAGCTGGAGTTCGTGGTGGAAGTGAAGAACCTGTTCAACGCCGAGCAGTGGGCGAGTGCGACCACCACCGTGAACACGGATGCCGCGGGAAATCCCGTGACTGCCGCAGGGGCGCCGCTGACGCTGCCTGCCTCCGGAGCGATTCAGCGTGACGCGGTCTTCTTGCCGACGGCCGGCTACGAGCAGCGTCAACTGCAGTTGGGGTTCCGGGTGACCTTCTGAGATGGTTCATGACGTTCCATCCTCTCTTCGGAGGTGACGTGTGAAGATTGCTGTTGGCATCGTGTGCGTGTGCCTGGCAGGTGCCCCGCCGGTCTCTGGTCAGGCCCGAGGCCAGGCCCCGCCGCCGCCCCCGGCCACGGAGACCGTCGCGCCGGACATCCCGGGCGTTGTCAAGGGCGGAACGAAGGTCATCGTCATCAAAGACGACTTTCAGGGCACTGAAGGACCAATCGCGCTTCCAGACGGCACCGTCGCCTTCACCGAGGGAGGCGCGAACCGGATTACGAGAATCGACAAGGACGGCAAGGTCTCGGTCTACCTCGATAACACGAACGGGTCGAACGCACTGGCATTCGACTCGACGGGCCGCCTCATCACCGTGCAAAGGGGCCCTGCGCATGTCCAGATCGGCGTGGTCGCCCCCAGGGGCCGCGAGGCGACGCTGGCCGACAACTTCGAGGGCAACCCGAACGATCTCGTCGTAACGAAGAATGGCGGCGTGTATTTCACGGTGCCAGGGCCAATTGCCGCGCGCGGCAGTGCCCCGCCGTCCACGCCGTTCGTGCCGGCCGTCTATTACATCGCTCCCGGAAGCGGTAAGGCGGTGAAGGCTGTTGACGGGATCACCAATCCCAATGGCATTCAGCTGAGCCCCGACGAGAAGACGCTCTATGTCAACGACACGCGTGGCGAATATCTGATCGCCACGGACGTCCACGCCGACGGCACGCTTGGGCCCAGGCGCAACTTCGCCAAGTACGAAGGGGTGGAGACCACAGCGACAGGCCCGGTGAGCGGCGCCGACGGTCTCGCCGTCGACAGCAACGGCCGCGTGTACGCGGCCACAGCCACGGGAGTACAGGTGTTCAACCCGAAGGGCGAGCACCTGGGCACAATCCCGCTGTCACGCCCGCCGCAGAACCTGGCGTTTGCGGGCCCAGACAAGAAGACGCTCTACGTCGTCGGCCGCAACGCCGCGTGGAAGGTTCAGATGCTCGCGCAGGGATACAAGGGTCGCGCGAAGTAGCACGACGCATCGAGCTGTTGAATGGTCAGTTGGCGGCCGGTCGTTTCGTCTTGTCGACGACCGTCTGGCCGCCCTTCATCACCCAGCGGACATGCTCCCGCTTCGAGACGGCCGTGATATCAGCCAGCGGGTCGCCCTCGACGGCGACGATGTCCGCGAAGAACCCTGGCGCCACGGCGCCGAGACTCTTGTCCATCCCGAGCATCGCTGCGGGTGTGGTCGTCGCCGCCTTCAACGCCTGCTCGGGGGTCATCCCGATCTTCACGAACCAGTCGAGCTCGCGCGTATTCAGTCCCCAGCCGTTATAGACGGCGTCAGACCCCATGATGATGCGGACGCCGGCGCGGAACGCCTTCTGCGCCGTGACCACGTTGCGACGGACATAGTCAGCCAGCCGCTCCTTGCTGCCGGCGGGGAAGTGGTAAACGGTGTCGGCGTTCTCCACGTAGTACTGGTTGTGATCGATGGTCGGGGCGTAGTACGTGTTCCGCCTGACCATGTCGGCGATCGTCTCGTCGTCGAGGTCCGCTCCGTGCTCCAGCGAATCAACGCCGGCGCGAACGGCATCTCTGGCGCCCGCTGGTCCGTACGAGTGGATCGCGATCTTCTTGCCGAGGGCGTGCGAGGCATCGACCGCCGCTTTCATCTCCTCGAACGTAAACGTCTGGAACTGTGTCACGTCGTCGAAGCCGCCGGTCGATCCGCGCATCTTCACCCAGTCTGCCCCTGACGCGATGACCTGTCGTACGGCACGCAGGACCCCATCGACGCCGTCGGCGAGGATGCCGATCGGCGCCGGCGGAGCGGTGCTGCGGGTGATCATGAGCGCGGTGCCCGAGACGAACATGCGGGGTCCGGTCATCTTTCCCATGTTGATCAGATCGCGCATCGCGAGGTCGACGCCGTTGGCCGCGTTGAGGTCTCGAATCGTCGTGACGCCCGCCTCGAGCGCCTTGAGCCCGTTTTCCTGCGCGAGCACGGCGACGACCGCTGGATGCCGCGCAGGCTCGCTGCGAGGCGTGTTCACCCCGTCCCAGTAGTAAGTGATGTGCGTGTGGGCATCGATCAGTCCCGGCAGGCCGGTGTAGCGCGAAAGGTCGATGACCTCGGCTCCGGGCGGTAGCGGGATGTTGCCGGTCGTCACCCGTTGCACGCGATCGTCTTCGACGATGACCACCGCGTTCGTGAAGACACGGCCCGTGCCGTCGATCAGCTTGCCGAACCTGATGACCTTCGTCGCCGCCGCGGCCGGTGATGCGGCGGCGAAGAAGGACAGGAGGGTCAGGAACGTCGCGAGGATCACTGTGTTCTGTTGACCAGTACGCCACATGGCAAGAAGGGCGTGCTATCTTACGCCGCAACGAGGAACGCCGTTAAGGCGTTCCGGTAGATAGCGAGGCCGTGCGTCATGACATCAGCCCGCTTCTCTCGTCTGTCGGTGGCCGCAGTCCTCGTGGGTGTCCTCGCAGCGTTCTGGTCCGGCGGATCGTCGCGCGGCGTCGCGGCGGCCGGGACGGAGCTGCTTTCCGGCACGGTCGCCTCCTCGACCGGCGACAGGCTCGCGGGTGTTCCCGTGCGCGCGCGCCGGGCCAACAGCACCATCGCGGTCACCGTCTACACCAACGGCGAAGGCGACTACGCCTTTCCCGAATGGTCGGACCTCGCTCCCGGCTCTCATGCGATCTCGATCGAGCTTCCCGATTTCGAGCCCGCACGCCGCGAGATCACGCTGGCCGACGGCACGACGGCGAAAGCCGACTTCACGCTGCGTCCGCGGCAGCCGTCCATCGCCGACGCGACGGCAGCGGAGATCGTGGCCGCGCTTCCGGGTACCAACGAGCAGAAGCATCTGCTGATTCAGTGCGACAACTGTCATTCGCTGCAGTTCGCCCTGCGCATGAGCCGCCCGAAGGACGAATGGAGCGAGATTGTCCGGCGGATGGCCGGCGAACGGGCCGTGTCGCGTGAAACGCCTGGCACGCGTGCGTTCGGCCAGAAGCAATACGTCGAACCGCTTGCCGAGTACCTCGCGTCGATTCGTGGCCCCGGCTCCTCGAATCAGTTGCCCTTTACGCTGCGTCCGCGGCCCACGGCGGCGGCGTCGACGCGGCTCGTCGTCACCGAATACGACATTCCCCGCGCCGGCCAGCGCGATCTGAACATTCTGCGCGGCGACCGGCGGTTCGTCTGGCCGCACGACATCCTGCTCGATCCGAAGAGCGACTACGCCTACTACACGGATCATTTCAGCTTCAACCTCGGACGCCTCAATCGCCGCACCGGTGAGGTGAAGGAATACCCGTATTCGCTCCTTCCGGGAATGGGACGCGAAGACATGGGCATCGTCGGCGAACGACAGGAGCGTGCGGGCAATCCCGGCGGCGGTGCGCACGACATGACGTGGGGTCCCGACGGCAACGTCGTCTTCGGCATGGGCGGCGGCACCGTCCGCTTCAATCCGCGCACGGAAACGTTCACGGCCTGGGCGTCCGGCAGCAACATGTTCGGGCTCGATCCAGCCGGCAGGGTCTGGTATCTCGACAAGGGGCTGCACGCGCTCGACATGGCGAGCGGCGAGGTGAAGCACTACGCGGTGCCCGATGGCACCGACGACGATACCTACGACATGGAGACGGATGGCAAGGGGCGCTCGATCATGAATCTGTGGCGCCTTGGCAGGATCGGTGTCTTCGATCCGAAGTCGGAGCGGTGGACGACATACGCGACGCCGACACCCGGGTCGGGACCGCGTCGCGGCGAGGTGGACGCTCGCGGGCGCGCGTGGATGACTCTCTACTGGGCCGGACGCATCGCGATGTTCGATCCCGACACGCACGACATCAAGGAGTATCCGATCATCCCCGGCAACAAGGCGTATACGCCGCCGTTCGCGTCGCCGTACAGCCTCAGTGTCGACGACAAGAACCAGTTCGTCTGGACCAACGACTTCAACTCCGGTCGCATCTATCGGCTCGACATCAAGACAGGCGAGCCGACCGAGTACCTCATGCCTGCGCCGTACGAAGTGCGCGACCTGACGGTCGACGAAAGCAGCGGCCGCCCGACGGTGTGGATTCCTGTCTACCGTCCGCCGTCACGGATGGTGAAGGTGCAGGTCCGCTGAGGTGACGAGCCACGCAATGCGCCGCCTGCTCGCGCTGA
>JADMIO011011122.1_pt1 | contig 40149 bp, 37 predicted proteins | sample 8958161 | NCBI WGS metagenome assembly JADMIO01 (sample SAMN16585339, study PRJNA669376) | soil metagenome | isolation source: Crop rotation soil | place: USA: Cullars Rotation, Alabama | collected 2011
CGCGACAACTTGTCCACGTGGAATTCTAAGCTTAGGATCCCAATGTGCTGGAAAGCGTTCAGATGGTAGAGGTCGGGGTTGAAACCAATTTCATCCATCAGTTTGGCACCACCAACACCCAGCAAAATAAACTGCGCCACTTTGGTAGCTACATTGGCATCGTACAGGCGGTGAGTAATGGTCTGAGATACATAATCATTCTCCGGTAAATCGGTACTCAATAAAAATATTGGAGCGCTTTTAAACGTTTCGGGGTTCAGGTAATAAACTTTCACCCATACCGGGTGTTCGTGAATATTTACCTGGAACTTGATGCCGGTATCTTCCAGGAAGCTGGCATTTTTTTCCATCCAGGTTACCTGCAGTGTCTGATCCTGGTTGCGCGCCTGGTCGTAATATCCATATTTCCAGAATATGCCAATGCCAATCAGGTTTTGTTTCAGCTCGTACGCACTGCGCATATGGCTGCCTGATAGAAAACCAAGGCCCCCGCTGTAAATTTTTAAGGGCTGGTGAACCGCAAATTCCATTGAGAAGTAAGCAATCTTTTTGGCGTAACGTTCTTCAGAAGAGTAGGGTACTTTAAATTTTTTAAAACTCATAGTCTTTAAATATTCATTGACAATTGGTTAGGGCACGCAAATTAACGGTAAAATAAGGAAACAATTGTATTGTGGCTAACTTGTTGATTGACAATCAGTGAAGTATTTCAACGAGCGTTAATATAAACAATTATCCTTTCTTTGGTTTGGAGTTTTTAGTGCTTGTTTTTGGCGGCGGTTTACGGGTATAGCTTCCTTCAAAAAAGCACTGTATATCCCTGTGAGAGCCACAGCCTTCTTCCCTTAGCGTTACCGTATTGCCGGAAAAGCTGAAGTTCAGTTCGCACTGGTCTCCCGCCTGGCGGTACAACGCCTTGCCCGGGGCAATAATTTTGGCATTGCCCTTCAGTTCACCTTTGCAATTGCTGCTGTTTTCAAAATGTACAAAGAATAGCAGCTCATTGGGCTTTTTACTGTCGCGCACAGACACCAGGTTCAGCTTGTTCTGGCGGTAGTCTCCGGACAATTTGTTTTTTGCCGGCAGTGTATCTATGGGGTTAAACAATTCCTTTTTTGCTTCTGCCTCGTTAGATTCTATCAGGATAACGGTAAAAGCCCCGGCCCCGGCATTATAGGCGTATACAACCTTACGGTACATCATGCGCCCGTCTGCTTGCCTGTACTGCCTGTTGGTGGTGATGGTATAACGTGCATCAATAACTGCAGATTGTTCGGTAGCGCTCTTATTGTCCTGCAGCAGCAGCGGCATACCTGCCAAATATCGCTGGTCTTTATCAAACACCAGTACATAGGCAGCTTTTTGTGATGTGCCGATGGCTTTCAGCACCAGGTAAGTTTCCTTGTTTTTTTCAATGATTTTGCCCAGCGGGTAAATTTTTGGTTTGCTGCTTTTGCTGAAAAAGCCATGCAGCAGGCTGTCCGGCACCAGGCTGGTAAATGTTTTATAGCTGATGGCTGCAGTATCTGTTTTTTTCCTGTCAAATGAAGAGTCTGCCACTATAAGAGGTGGCCTGGTTTCTTCAAAGAACCCAATAAAATCGCTTACGGTTATGCCTTCTTCATCTGAAGGCAGTTTCTTTTTGCCCTTGCACCCCAGCAACAGAAAGGGTATGAGGCAGATCAACATCCATTTTTTCATACAATATAACCGGTGTTACCGGGCTAAAGTAGGCATTTTGTGCGAACCCCCGTTTTTTATTGTGCCACGCATAGCATGCCTGTGAACGCCCATTTATACCCTGGCAGCCCGTGAGGCCCGTGTGCCCCGCGGGGAAAATAAATTTCACTATCACCGGAAGGTTTTTTAGATTTGCCTAAATTTTAATTTAGTCTAAATGAAATATTCCGCCAGCAAAGAAAATTATATAAAGGCTATTTTTCATTTACAGCAGGAGCAGGAGAGTGTTACCACCAATGCGCTGGCAGATGCCCTGCAAACAAAGCCGGCATCTGTTACAGACATGCTTATAAAGCTAAAGGCGCAGAAATTGCTGCAGTACGAAAAATACCGCGGTGTTAAACTTACTGCAGAAGGCAAAAAACTGGCAGTGCAGATTATACGCAAGCACCGCTTGTGGGAATATTTTCTGGTAGAAAAATTACAGTTTGGCTGGGAAGAAGTGCATGATATAGCAGAAGAGCTGGAACATATCAGCAGCAAAAAATTAATAGACAGGCTGGATGCTTTCCTGGATTTTCCGAAGGCAGACCCCCATGGAGACCCCATACCGGATATTCACGGTAAAATGCCCTCCCTGCAGCAATCTGCCGTGTGCGATATGCCGCTCAACAGCAGCGGCACCGTAAATGGCATCAGTGATCAGTCTGCCGAAATGCTGGAACTGTTACGTCATAAAAATATACACCTGGGCACCCGCCTGGAGGTAAAAAAGAAATTTGGGGTAGACGGCTCCATAGAAATCAAAATCCGCAACCAGCAGCCGGTGAACATTAGTGAACATGTAGCAAAAAATTTATTGGTAGCTTATGACAACAAGAACAAATAGCCATGTATCGCTGAGTGAAGTACATGAAACCATAGATACCCGAACTGGTACGCCCGGTAAAAAAATACTGGCGTTTTTAGGCCCGGCCTACCTGGTAAGTGTTGGGTATATGGACCCCGGAAACTGGGCTACAGACCTGGCAGGCGGCAGCAAATTTGGTTATTCACTGATTTGGGTTTTGCTGATGAGCAACCTGATGGCATTGCTGCTGCAAAATTTATCGGCCCGCCTGGGCATTGTGCGCGGGCGCGATCTGGCGCAGGTAAACCGGGAAGTGTATCCGCCTGCCGTAAACTTTATTTTATACCTGCTGGCAGAAACCGCCATTGCCGCGTGCGACCTGGCGGAGGTGCTGGGCATGGCCATTGGCATACACCTGCTAACCGGTATTCCTATTCTGTGGGGCGTATGTATAACGGTGCTGGACACCTTTTTACTTTTTTACCTGCAAAAGCTGGGCATGCGCAAGATGGAGGCGTTTATTATAACGCTGGTAGGTATTATTGGCCTTGCATTTCTTGCAGAGATGTTTTTTGCAAAGCCCAAACTGGGCGAAGTAATAACCGGTTTTATACCCACCCTGCCCGGTAAAGAAGCGCTGTATATTGCTATTGGTATTATAGGCGCCACCGTTATGCCACACAACCTTTACCTGCATTCTGCGCTTGTGCAAACCCGTAAGATTGGGCGCGATGAAAAAAGCGTGCGCCGCGCACTGAAGTTAAACATGTTTGATACCACCATTGCGCTGAACCTGGCTTTCTTTGTAAATGCAGCCATCCTGATTCTGGCGGCTTCCGTATTTTTTAAGGGTGGCAGAACGGATGTGGCAGAGATCAAAGAAGCCTATAAATTATTACCTGAATTTTTAGGTAGCTCGGCCGCTTCGGTTTTGTTTGCCATAGCACTGATTGCCGCCGGCCAAAGCTCTACCATTACCGGCACACTGGCCGGCCAAATAGTTATGGAGGGCTACCTGCTCCTCCGCATCAACCCCCTGCTGCGGCGCCTGATTACGCGCATGGTGGCCATTGTACCCGCCGTAATAACCATACTTGTTTGGGGAGATGAAAAAATTGATGCCCTGCTTATTTTTAGCCAGGTAATACTGAGCCTTCAACTGGGATTTGCTATTATACCCCTGATTCACTTTGTAAGCGAAAAACAAAAAATGGGGGTCTTTGCCATTAAACCGCTCACCCAGGCCTTGTCGTGGCTGGTGGCTGCCGTGCTGGTATACCTTAACCTGAAAATGGTTTTTGGAGAGGCCATTGACTTCCTGCAAAACGAACATACCTTTTTTGGAAAAATACTGGTGGTAGCCGGCCTCTTGGTACTGGTGGCATTACTGGTTACCGTTACTGCCGTGCCCCTGTTAAAAATGCGCCGCAGAGATGGCTGTACGGTTACCGTGCACCAGGCCATAAAGACCTTTAATGATTTTGAGATACCCGCCTTTAAACACATTGCAGTGGCGCTGGATTTTGGCGGCCAGGATGAAAAACTGGTGGCGTTTGCGCTGGGACAGGGCAAACCCGGCAGCAGTTATGTTTTGGTACACGTGGTGGAAAGTGCCAGCGCCAAATTATTGGGCGATGCCTCGGCCGACATTGAAAGCGAAAAAGACAGCGAACAACTGCAGGCCTATGCACAACAACTGCAGGCGATGGGCAACAACGCCACTGCCCGCCTGGGCTACCGGAACCGTATAGCCGAAATTGTGCGCATTGTAAAAGAAGAAAAAGCAGACCTGCTGGTGATGGGGGCGCATGGCCATTCCGGTCTCAAAGACCTGGTATATGGTGAAACCATTAACAGGGTGCGGCATGAACTGAAGATACCGGTACTGGTGGTTAATCTCTGATGTTATAATGTAATCATCGCTGATTTTTGCTGCCGCCGGTTGCATGCTCCATTGCATGCGCATTTCCGCATTGGCATATCCTTCACATTTATCGGTTTTCATCCTGAAGATCCTGAAAATCTGCGTTCTGCAGGCCCTGTAAAAAATGGGCCACAAATATTGCGACCAACACCGCAAAAGCTGCGACGTACCGGCTATCCTGGTTTTAAACGCCGGAAGCCATTTGCCATCTTATATACATTGATTCACTTTTTTAAAATTTACAATTATGAAAAAGATTTTTACACTGTTATTTGTAAGCGTAGTAACTGTTAGCATTGCATCTGCCCAGAGTGGCCGCATAGGATATGGTAAACCCGATATGGCTTATAATATGTACGGCAAACAGGATGCTATCCGCAAAATAAACCAGGAGTTTGATTACAAGATCGCCGCCGTAAGCCACAACAGGTGGATGAACAAATGGGAAAAAACCAGGCAGATACGCCAGTTAGAAAACCAGCGCGATGCCGCTATTGCCCGCGTGAAATTCAGCAATGGCAGAGACAACCAGTACTATGGTTCCGGCAGGTATGACAAGAGCAATTCACATAAATGGTAATTCATGAATAAGGCCGGTAAAACGGCCTTATTTTTTTTGCGCATTATTTCGGAGGCATCAGATGACGTGGGTACAATGGCATATAAAACATCATGGCTTTGTCTTCACATATATGTTAAAGATCAAGTTTGTATCTTTATCTGTCAGAGAAACAAAAGCACCTATTCAGAAAGTTAACCCGGACGCCAGCTATGATTTTGATTGTTGACGACAGGCCAGAAAATATCTTTTCGCTAAAATCTATACTTGAACTGCATTCTTTTCCGGTAGATACTGCCTCCAGTGGCGAGGAAGCCCTTAAAAAAACATTAAAAAACAGCTATTCACTCATCATCCTGGATGTTCAGATGCCGGGTATGGATGGGTTTGAAGTAGCCGAATTTCTTGCCGGTAATACCTATACCCGCGATATTCCGCTTATATTTTTATCTGCCGTAAATACTGAAAAGAAATTTATCACCAAGGGATACTCTTCCGGGGCCATCGATTATATTGTAAAACCCATAGACCCCGATATTTTACTGCTGAAAGTAAAAACATTTCATCGCCTCTACGAGCAGAACCGTGCTTTGATACAAACACAGGAGAAATTACATTCAGAAATAGAATTCCGCAAAAAAGCCCAGCAACAGATCCAGGAAAAAGCGCAGGAGCTAAATGGCATACTTGCTTCTATTCCGCAAGTGGCGTTTACTGCAACTGCCAATGGGGCCATTGATTTTGTAAACGATCACTGGTACGAGTATGCCCCGTCTTTTGGGGCATTTCCGGTTGTGCACCCGGACGATCCCTCCATAGAAGAAGTCTGGAAAAAAATGATGCTGTCTGCAGAACCATTTGAAGTAGAGCTGCGCATTGCCAGGCTTCATACAGAAGATTTCAGGTGCCACCTGCTGCGTGTAGTACCGGTAAAAGAAAACAACGTGCCCGTAAAGTGGGTAGGCACTTTTACAGATATTGAAGAACAGAAACAGGTTGCCAAAAGAAAAGATGAATTCCTGAGCATCGCCAGCCATGAGCTGAAGACACCCCTTACCAGTATCAAAGCGTATGTGCAGTTGTTAGAACAGATGGTAGTAACAGAAGGGCAAACAAAAAATTTTGTAGACCGTACACTGGTGCAGGTAAATAAGCTGGATGATCTGATCAATGACCTGCTGGATATTTCTAAAATTGAAAATGGCAAACTTAAGTTTGATGTGCAGCCCATACGGTTTGACGATTTATTATCTGCAACGCTGGAAATGCTGAAACAGATTTACCCAGGCGTATTGATACAACAACCCGCGCAAAACACCAACGCTGTTATTGCCGGCAATGCGGTACGCCTTGAGCAGGTGATCATTAATTTCATCAGCAATGCGGTTAAGTATTCGCCCAAAAGCAGCCAGATAGAGGTAATTGCGCGTGTGCTGCCCGGTAACCAGCTGTATTTTGGCGTGAAAGATTGGGGTATTGGTATTTCAGCAGAAAACCAGGTGCATGTTTTTGGGAAATTTTACCGCGTGTCTGAAGCATCACTGCATGCATCGGGCCTGGGCATTGGCCTGTATATCTGTTCAGAGATTCTAAAAAGGCACAATGCAGATTTTGGAGTAGAAAGTGAACCAGGCAAGGGGTCGCTTTTTTATTTTAAACTACCTGTGATAGAAGCGAAATAATTCAGCTATTCAATAAAAAAATACGATGAAACTTTCTTTAAAACGGAACCTGCTGATAGGATTTGGGTCTTCGTTGCTGATTTTGATACTTAGTTCCGTGGCTTCACTGATAAGTATTACCAACCTGCTGAACAGCCGCGAACTGGTGGATCATACCACCCGGGTTGTACAGCGGCTGGAAGAAACCATATCTGTAATGAAGGATGCAGAAACCGGGCAGCGCGGTTACCTTATTACGGGCAAAGAAGAGTTCCTGGAACCCTACAACGGTTCGGCAGAAAAGGTACGGGGACTGATAAAAGAAGTAAAAGCACTCACGGTAGACAATCCTGTTCAGCAGCAAAATACAGACCGGCTGGAAGTATATGTTACCAGGCGGTTTTGGAAATTGCAGGAGCTGATAGACAGGAAAAAACTCACTTCCATTGTAAACATCAGTGATATGGTGGAAGGAAAAGTTTTTATGGATAGCGTACGTACCATGGTGAAGGATATGACCGCCACGGAAAACGCCCTGCTTGCAAAGCGTACCGAAAAACTGGACCGGTTTACCGCCGTTACCCCCATCCTGATTGTAGTTGCCGCCTTGCTGGCACTAACCATTACCATACTGTTTTATATAAAAACCAACCGCGACCTGACAGAGCGGGGCCGCTTACAGGAAGAACTGCTGAAAAAAGACGCTGCTATTGGCCGGCGCATCAACATTATCCAGTCCATTGCCGGCAAAATTTCGGCGGGCGATTATAGTGTGCGCGTAAACGATAGTGAGCAGGACGACCTGGGCGGTATTGCCCTTTCGCTTGATAAAATGTCTGTTTCATTGCAACAGTCGTTCAATTCGCTGGCAGATAAAGAGTGGTTGCAATCTGGCCTGGCGGGCCTCAATGAAGTAATCATTGGAGACGACAACCTCTCCGTAATGGCGGAGAAAATTACCGCATTTCTTGCAACGTACAGCAATAGCCTGGCCGGTGCCTTTTACGTGTGCGAAAACGAGACCCTCCTGAAGTTTGAGCAGGGATATGCACTGGATGCAGATCATATAAAACACCATATTGCCGCCGGAGATGGAATGGCAGGGCAGTGTCTCCGTACCAGGAAACCTGTTGTTTTGAATGATGTGCAGGAGAAAGACTTTGTGATCAGTTTTGCCACCTCCAGATTAAAGCCGGGATCCATTATTGTATTTCCGTTGATTTTTGAAAACCGTGTGAAAGGCGTGGTAGAACTTGCCGCACTGCATGCCTATACCCACCGCGAACTGGATTTCTTTAACAGTGTATCCGGTGTAATAGGTATAGCCGTTAATACCATACAAAACAGGCAGCGGGTACAGGAATTGCTGGAAGAAACCCAATCGCAGGCAGAAGAACTGATGACCCAGCAATCTGAGCTGGAACAAATAAATACCGAACTGGAAGCACTGGCGCAACAATTACAAACATCCGAAGAAGAGTTAAAAGTACAGTCGGAAGAGTTGCAGCAAACCAACCAGCTACTGGAAGAGAAATCAATGTCGCTGGAACAACGCAACCAGGTAATTGTGCAAAAAAATATTGAAATTGAAAAGAAAGCCGCAGATCTTGCCCAGTCTACCCGGTACAAATCGGAGTTTCTCGCTAACATGTCGCACGAACTGAGAACGCCGCTGAATTCTATCCTGTTGTTATCACGTTTGCTCACAGAAAACAATGAGCAAAACCTTACCAAAGATCAGGTGCAGTATGCCCAGGTAATACAGGCATCCGGCAACGGCCTGCTGCAATTGATAGATGAGATTTTGGACCTCTCTAAGATTGAATCCGGCAAAATGACCATTGAGTTTTTGCCTGTGCAGGTAAGCGCGGTAAGTGCCGGGCTGCAGGAGTTGTTTGCACCACTGGCAAAAGAAAAACAACTTCAATGGAAGATTGTGGTTGGTGCAGAAGTGCCGGCTGTAATAGAAACAGACCAGCTGCGGCTTGAACAGGTACTGAAAAATTTATTGTCGAACGCATTCAAATTTACTTCCGAAGGATACATTCACCTGCTGGTGAATTGCCCGCAAGACCGGCCCGATTATATCTGTTTTACCGTAAAAGATTCCGGTATTGGCATCAGCGCAGAAAAACAAGACCTGATATTTGAGGCCTTTCAGCAGGAAGATGGGTCTACCCGCCGCAAGTATGGCGGCACCGGCCTGGGGCTATCAATAAGCCGCGAACTGGCGCGGTTGCTGGGCGGAGAAATTGGTTTAACCAGCAATCCTGGCGAAGGCAGTGAGTTTACCTGCTGCATACCGCAGGTGCCGGGCAAGGCGGCTCCTAAAGAACCGCTTGTTAAAAATTTGAGCAAAGGCAAATCTCACCAACAAGCAACCGGTATAGCACCGGAAAATGAATTTGCTGCTTATTATACGGATGCTATACCCGATGAAATTGCAGACGACCGCAATAATCTTCAATCCGGCGACAAAGTGGTGCTGATAATTGAAGACGATGTAAACTTTGCAGCATCACTGCTGGAGTATGCGCGCCAGAAAGGTTACAAAGGAGTGGTGGCAGTACGCGGAGACAGGGGCATAGAGATGGCCATTGAATATCAGCCCATGGGTATACTGCTTGACCTCCGTTTGCCCGTAAAAAATGGATGGGAAGTGATGGATGCCCTGAAAAAAAACCCCGACACGCGTTATATTCCCGTGCACATGATGTCATCGCTGGAGGTAAGAAACGAGAGCTTACGGAAAGGAGCAGTAGATTTTATAACAAAACCTGTAGCGTTTGAAAAATTGCATACCATTTTTGAAAAACTGGAAATGGTACTGGCAAAAACCGACAATAAAGTGCTGATTATTGAGGAGAATGAAAAGCACGCAAAGGCGCTGGCGTATTACCTGGGGACTTATAATGTTTCTGCGGCGGTGTACAGTTCTGTGGAAGACAGTATACGGGCAGTTAATAACAACGAGGCAGATTGCGTGATACTGGATATGAGCGCCATAGATGCAGACGCAGACCATTTGCTGGAAAGAATCAGGAAGGAAGAAGGCCTTGAAAACCTGCCGGTGATCCTGTTTACCGGCAAAAGCCTCTCACAGCCCGAAGAATTTAAACTGAAACAATATGCAGATGCCATCGTTCTGAAAACAGCACACTCTTACCGCCGGATACTGGACGAGGTTTCATTGTTTCTTCACCTGGTGCAGGAACAACAGTCTAAAAAAGGGTTCCCGGGTTTTGAGAAATTTATACTGGAAGAGAATGTACTGAAAGGGAAAAAAGTACTGCTGGCAGATGACGACGTACGCAATATTTTTTCCATGACAAAAACCCTGGAAAAATACCAGATGCAGGTAATTCCGGCGCTGGATGGGCGTGAGGCGCTTTCGCTTATGAAAGCCAATAAACCAGATGTGGTGCTTATGGATATGATGATGCCGGAAATGGACGGGTATGAAAGCATCCGCGCTATCAGGAAAGAGCCCCAGTATAAGAACGTGCCCATTATTGCCGTAACGGCAAAAGCAATGACCGGAGACCGCGAAAAATGCATTGCCGCAGGCGCATCGGATTATATTTCCAAGCCGGTAGATATAGACCAGCTGGTATCCTTATTACGCATATGGCTATACGAAAAAAGCTATTGATATATGAGTGGAAGCCAGGAGAAAATATTGATAATAGATGATGACGACCGGAATATTTTTGCCCTCCGCGCCGTATTATCCTCACGCGGGTACAACTGCAGTACAGCCGTTACCGGGCAGCAGGCAATACAGTTATTGCAACAGGAAACTATTGGCACGGCCCTGGTAGATATGATGATGCCGGGTATGGACGGGTACGAACTGATGGAATGTATCCGGAAAATGCCGGCGCTCAGCCATGTAAAACTGGTAGCTGTAACTGCCCAGGCCATGATGGGCGACAAAGAAAAATGCCTGGCGGCCGGGGCCAACGCATATATTTCCAAGCCGGTAGATATAGACCGGCTTATGCAAGTGCTCCGCGCCCCGTTAAAAATGGGGGAATGATTACACCGGCCCAAATAGACGATTTGCTGGTGGCCGTAGCACAACGGTATGGCTACGACTTCACCGGTTACTCCCGCGCTTCTATGCAGCGGAGAATAGATTCGTTTTTTGTAAAAGGAAGGCACAGTTCTTTTGCAGATATGAAAGCGCGCGTGCTGAAAGACCCTGCCTGGTTCATGTATTTTGTAGAAGAAATTACGGTAAACGTAACAGAGATGTTCAGAGACGGCAGTTTTTACAGAACCGTGCGTGAGCAACTGCTGCCGGTGCTGGCAACGTACCCGTTTATACGCATATGGCATGCAGGTTGTTCTACCGGCGAAGAGGTGTATTCTATGGCCATCCTGCTGCGGGAGGCGGGGCTGTTGCACAAATCTATTTTGTACGCTACAGATATTAACCAGGCTGTACTGGAAAAAGCAAAAACGGGTATTTTCGCAGCCAGCACTATGCAGCAAAATTCAGAAAATTATATCCGTAGCGGGGGGCTGGCAGATTTTTCCAGTTATTATACCGCTAATTACAGCAGCGCCAAGTTTGATCCGGAGTTGGCGCAGCGCATGATTTTCTCTACGCACAACCTGGTGTCAGATGCATCGTTCAACGAATTTCAACTCATTGTTTGCCGCAATACCCTGATTTATTTTGAGCGCGATTTGCAGGAAAGAGTGATCCAACTGTTCGATAAAAGCCTTGAGTCACTGGGTTTCCTGGCACTGGGCAGCAAAGAATCGCTGCGCTTTTCTACTGTTGCGCCCCATTACAAACAGCTGGAAAACAAAGAAAAGATATGGAGGAAAAACAAATAAAACCGCAAAAGAAATTGGTGGTCATTGGCGGTTCCTCCGGCAGCCTGGATGCTTTGCTGGTATTGCTGCCCTTGCTCAAAAAGAATTTTGCCCTGCCCATATTGCTGGTTATTCACCGCAGCAACCAGACAGATAATGGCCTTACAGATTTGCTGGCGGCCAAAACATCGCTTCATATAAAAGAAGCAGATGAGAAAGAGCCCCTGCTTCCGGGGTGGATATACCTTGCGCCGCCAGATTACCATGTGTTGCTGGAAACAAACGGCACCTTATCGCTCGACGCCTCAGAAAAAGTACACTACTGCCGGCCAAGTATAGACGTAAGTTTTACCAGCGCCGCCCAGGTGTATAAAAACAATTGTATAGCAGTTTTATTGTCTGGTGCCAATGCAGACGGGGCCATGGGTATGAAAGAAATAAAGCAATTGGGCGGCAGAACCATTGTACAGGAACCATCAGAAGCGCTTGTAAACTATATGCCACTGCAGGCGCTGCAATTGTCTGCTGCCGCAGATGTGCTGCCCGCATCGGCCATTGCAGATTTGCTGAATACCCTTTAAGTTACCAGTTGCCCAATCATTTGCTGCAGGGCATCTATATCAAACGGTTTTTTTAAGAGACTGTCTGCCCCTGCTTCTTTGGCCAGTTCTTCTACATTGCTGTTGGCGCTGAAAAAAATAACGGGAATGTTTTTGAAGTTGTCCTGCAATTTAATCTGCTTTATGGCTTCCACGCCGCTCATATCGGGCATCCAGTTATCCATCAAAATTACCTGTGGCTGAAACGTTTGCAGGTCGTGGAGCAGCGTCTTGCAATCTTCGCGGCACAGCACTTCATACCCCTTTCTTTGCAAAATAACTGAAGTAACCAGCAGTATATCTGTATCATCATCGTATATAAGAATGCGTATACCCATATTTACAACATTGCACAATGTAGTTATTTAATCTAACCTGCTAACCCTTGTCTCAGGGGAGAATTTTCCCCAGCAACAAGTTAATTGCACAAAGCCCGGAGCTTGCTTTTTACCGGCCAATGATAATAATATGGGCGCTGCGGCCTTATATCAGCTGCGATAAAAATAGCAATCATCTACCACTACAAATGCCTTTCCGGAATCTAACACAGGGCAACTATACCCATTTACCCTGTTGCGGGCGGCTGGCTGGCGCGGTAAACAAAAACAAAAACCAATGGATGCGGCCACCGCGTATTGCCGGACTAAAATCGGAAAAAATATTTTGGTAAGCTTTTGGTCTAATGAACACCGTGGTTACCCCGGACTGATTTGAAACAGCTGTGGATATCCTGGTAAATGAAAGATGAAATGAAAAACCCTGGTTCCCCTAAAAAAGTAATAGCTATCATAGGTGCCGGCCCCGCAGGCATGTTTGTATATAAAAAATTGGTGGATGCCGGCGCCGTGCAATACAGCGTGCATATTTACGAAGCCGGCAACAGCTATGGTGCGGGTATGCCTTACAGTACGGAAGGAGCGGGGGCAGAGCACGTTACAAATATTTCGGGTAATGAATTACCGCGGCTACCCATGGGCGTTACAGCATGGATAAAACAGCTGCCGCCTGCCATACCAGTGTCTTTTGGAATTGATCCGCAAAACTTTTCAGGATATAAGGTGGTTCCGCGCCTCTTGTTTGGTCAGTACCTGCAGGAACAGTTTACCCGGTTATTGGAGGAAGGCTATGCCACCGGTATAGATACCCACCTGCATACCGCCTGCCGCGTTACTGATATTGAAGATATGCCCGCCAAAAGCAAGGTAAAGGTTATAACAGACAACCAGCAGGAGCGCGTGTTTGACAGCGTAATCATTTGCACTGGCCACCACTGGCCCGTTACTTTTGAAGGCAAAACGCCCGGTTTCTATGATTCGCCGTATCCGCCGCGTAAAATTCAACAGCGTTTTAATCACCCCATAGCCATCAAGGGCAGCTCGCTAACGGCAATAGACGCCATACGCACGCTGGCCAGGCAGCACGGCCGTTTTACCACAGCAAGTGGGGGCGGCGGAGTGGTGTATGTTCCGGACCCATCTGCCGGCGCATTCAGCATTGTTATGTATTCCCTGAAAGGCTTGCTGCCGGGCATCCGTTTCCATTTGGATGATCCGCGGCTTACCCATACGCCTTTGCTTTCAGAAGAAGCCATCCGCCAACACATGCAGGAAAACAATGGCTTTTTATCGCTGGATTTTATTTTTGAAAAAGATTTCAAACAGTTGCTGAAACAAAAAGACCCGGATTATTACAATCAAATTAAAGACATGAGCCTGGAAGCCTTTACACAGGCAATTATGAGCAGGCGGGAAAAAATGGATCCTTTTCTGCTGTTTAAAAAAGAATACCAGGAAGCCAGGGACTCTATCCGTGAAAAAATGCCGGTTCACTGGAAGGAATTGCTGGCCAGCCTCAGTTTTGCGATGAATTACCCCGCCAAGCATTTTTCTGCAGAAGATATGCTACGGCTTACAAAGACACTGATGCCGCTCATTTCAATTGTGATTGCATTTGTACCGCAAAGTTCCTGCGAAGAATTAATGGCCCTGCACCAGGCAGGCAGGCTGCAGCTGGTTGCTGTAGACGAAGACTCCGGTATTGAAGTAGATAAGAAAGGAAACAAAACATATCACTATAAAGATGAGAACGGCCACACCCACCAGCAGCAATACCAAACTTTTATAGACTGTACCGGCCAGCCGCGGCTGTGGATTCAGGATTTTCCTTTTGCCTCAATGAAAAAGCAAAACACAGTTATACAGGCGCAATTGAAATTTTTGGATGAAGAAAAAGCGCGAAGACTGCAGCAGGAAGGAAACACGGATATTATTTTCAGAAAAGACAATACCGCCTGGCTGAATGTACCGGGCATTGCTATTAACGATGCTTTCAGGGCGGTTGGTAAGGAGCAAGCGGCAAACCCCCGCGTGTACCTGATGTCTGTTCCGTTTATCGGCGGCTACAACCCGGATTATTCAGGACTTGATTTTTGTGATGAAGCAGCATCGCGGGTTGTTGCAGACCTGCTGGCGCAATTATCTACGGCTTGAGTGCGGCGGAGCATTCGTTTCGGTAAGACTCACCGGGTGAGGGCATAAAAAAAGGGCTGGATAGAAATCCTGCCCCGTTTAAAATCCAATATCCTATGAAAAACCGATGTAAATATAATCCTCTGTTCACGCTTTCCGAAAAAATTTAGATGAATAACCAATTTTGTTCGATAATCAGCTGTTTTGTTGAGTAATTGGCTGGTTTTTAGCACAAACATTTGTCTTTTATAACACGTAATGGTAAATTGGCCATGTTGGCGGGCAGCCCGGATGCCGCTCGTTCGCCCCCTCATTCCACCAAAACAGGGGGCCGCCTCCAATAACCTAAGACAGCAGGTGAACTGATAAATGCACCATATTTCTACCACGCGCAGGCTTCGGCCGGAATAGCAATTGCTTTTTTTCCTCAATAAAATGCAATGCCCACAATTATCTACACGCTCAATAAGGCCTGATGAATTATGGCATGCGTGTATCATTATTTGCTTCAACAAAACGGTTTTGTTAGCGGTGGTTTGTAACGGTTTGGTACGGCATATTGATTGCTTTTTATAGTTAAATAAAATACTTGCAATTATGGATAGTATCAACAAAAACCAACCAGAAAAAAATCATGAAGATTTGCAAAATGCAGATGCAGCAAAACGGATTGTTGAAATGGTGAAAGAAGCAAAGTCCTGCTTTTTTTGTACGGGAGAAACCATGGGAGAATCTATGGGGGTGCGGCCAATGAGTATTCAAAGAGCAGACGATGATGGAACGCTGTGGTTCCTGAGTGCCAACGATAGTCATAAAAATGCTGAAATTGCCCAGGACAACGCGGTGAAATTATTTTTCCAGGGTTCTGCCCATTCTGATTTTTTATACCTCACCGGGCGTGCAGCAATTTCTCAGGATAAACAAATGATCCATGAACTGTGGGAACCGGTTTTAAAAACATGGTTCACGGAGGGCGAAGACGATCCCCGCATTTCAGTTATAAAATTTGAACCGGAAACCGGTTATTACTGGGATAATAAACATGGGAATGCGATAGCCGGCGTAAAAATGCTTTGGGGAGCTATTGTAGGCAAAACGCTTGATGATTCAATAGAAGGAAAATTAAGAGTATAATATAAGCTGCAAACCCCGGTAGCTAACCGGGGTTTGTTATTAGCATGATCATGTTAAGGTTAGCCTCCGTGCTGATGCACAAAATTTACCAGGCTGGTAGAATTTTTGAGTTTTAATTTTTTAAGGATATTATGCCGGTGCACTTCTACGGTCTTCAATGCAATAAAAAACTTGCTGGCAATTTCCTTGGAGGAAAGTCCTTCTTTTATAAAATTGATGATTTCCAGTTCCCTGCCGGTAAGCTGGCCAAGATTTGGTTTGCTGTCATCGCCTTCCAGCAGCTGGCCCGAAATGGCATTCTTTATTTCTGCACAAATAAATTTATTGCCGGCATACACCTGTTGTATGGCATTTATGATTTCTTCTTTAGAGGAATTCTTGGTTACATAACCGCGCGCACCCATTTGCATCATGTTCTTAAAGTAAGAGGGGTGAGCGTGCATAGAAAGGCCAATTACTTTTGCAGTTGAAAGGCCGCACAGCTTCTGGGTGGCTTCGATACCTGAAAACGGGGGTATGTTTATATCAAGCAAAATAATATCTGGCTTTTTAGAAACGGCCGTTTCAATTAATTCTTCACTGTTCTGGCAAAGGGCTATCACTTCAAATCCGGGATGGGCATTTAACATTTCGCGCAGGGTTTCTCCAAATAGTTTATGGTCATCTGCTAACACAATCCTGATCATGGCGTAAGGGTTTTAAGGGGTGTAAAGGATATTTTTCTGTAGTACAAACCAAGTTAATTTTCGGCAGACTGTAAGTAGTTGGCCTTTGTAAAATGCTGTAAAATATTTTTCCCCAAACGCTAAAGGTTTGCATTTATGTAACTGCTTAAAAATAGCCGGAAAAGGCAAACACCTGCTAAAAACGGTAATATAACGCGCAAAAGACTACTATTTCTACAAAAAAGGTAGACAGTAGCTTACTTTTTTAGCGTTTAGCCGGTCTTTCAAAAGCCGGGCGGCCGCCAGGAAGATGGTGATAAGCACCGGATGCGGCGCAGAAAAAAACAAACAAACGGTACTGGGGTAAATAAAGGGCTTTATTTTTTTGACAGGGGTTCTAAGGTTAGCTTTGATTAGTGCAACCGCTTCTTTGAAGCGGTTTTTTTATTTTATAACTACCTGCGCAGTATCGCTCACTATAATCTGCGGTTTATCCCGGTAAGTTTTTACTTCACCCGATACACATACCTGTTTGTTTACTAAAAATTCTTCCGGGGTGTAGCGAAATTTTTTGCGGTCGGCCCCATAAATAACAAACGTGAATGGGTTGCCGGGGTAGGCAGCACCCATATTCAGCAGTGTGGGCTGGTCTGTACTGTTTTCAAAATAACGGCCACCAAATACTTTATCACACACCGTTACTTTTTCGCCCACATGCTTTGCCGCGTCCGCAGCCGGGATTACGGTTTGTGCAAATCCGCGGTGAATGAAAAGAAATGAAATGAACAGTATAGAAATTTTTTTCATGTTTGCTGGTTGATTAAAGGCTGTGAATGTGGCAAAATTACACAAAAAATAGACACATTATACGTTGCAAGCTGGTTATTAGCCTCCTATATATGTGTATGCAAAAATGTGTGGCATTGTTGAAAACTGCCGTTGGCATCAACGCGGTTGCGCATTAATTTTTTTGACCATTGGCAAGAAGGCCCAGGGCAAATGACATGCCGCTGAAAGCCATTGCTACAAAAAGGCTGGTCCATTCTGGTTCTTCCTGCATTTTAGCAAAGGTCCTGGGTAAGTGAAGTATCAATACCCATACTAAAAACATACAGCCCAGTACATTCATAGAAAGCCAGGCAAGTTTGTTGATGATGATGCTAACAGCAGCCGCGGCAAACCCGGCTCCAATAAAAAGCGCCAGGAATAATTTGGCAGGCACCCAGGACGGAATCAGGGTGGCTATAAATGAAGCATATTTGAAATGAAGAAAAGCAAAAACCAACAATGAAAAACTGAATGCATATTTTGCCGCCCGGATAATCCACCGCGGCATTTTTCTTTTTGTATTGGTTGAATGCATTTGTTGGCGCCCTTCAATGGCGGCAATAAAAAAAGCGCCGCATGATAAGCTCAGTACTTCAACGGCGGCCGTCCATATATTGGGGTTGTAAGGGTTGCCCAATAACGGTAGCAGATGTATTGCCAAAAAAAGTATGCAATAGAAAATGCCCAGGATAATGGCAGATGGATAGCGCCAGGGTTTATACAAAATGCCCGTGCCTGTTACCAGCAGTATTACTGCAGTTAAATACAACCAAAAATTAATTGCCGGCAGGGCAGGGGGCACGGGCAAAAGCCCCTGGTTGAAATGGCCGGTGGCCAGTTGTATAATACCAAACGCAATGCTGGCCATTGCAAAAAACAAATAGCCATGCCGGCTGACTAATTTCATGCAAACAAAACTACTGCTGCTGCCGGTGCAGCCCGCACCAAAGCTGCAGCAGGGGCGATGGTGCTGCTATACTCCGTGCTGTTTAGGATGAATGCTGTTTGACCCCCGGAAATGGTTATTGGCCCGCGGCTATGCGTTGTATCCGCGTTTTTTAAGAGGCGTTGTGTGCCGGAAAATTTTAATCACCGATTTTTGACAAATGAACCGGGCCTTTTTACATGCAATGTTCTGGCTGGCGTATGTGCTGGCAACCGCATTGATAGATTATTTATGGGGCAAAGCCACTTTGCCGCAGTTTACAGACATGCAACTGGTCTGGATTACCGCATCGGCCGCTTTATGGGAAAGCATTCCTAAAATTATTTTCTCTTATTATGCCGCGTATTACGCCCTGAACCGCGTAATAAGCAGAAAAAAATTCTCTGCCCGCCTGATACTTGAAACAATGCTGGTATTGTTGCTGTGTGTGGTTTTAGACCGGGTAATTACCAACCTGCTTATTGTTCCCTATTCTTATCATTACAGCATACCCACGGCACCCGTATTTGAGCCCAGGCGGGTGGCCATTGTTCTCATCTTTGCGGTAATGGCCGCAGGGCTTATGTGCGCCATAAAATCTGTAAGAAAAGAACTCGCCGGGAGGGAAAGAGAAAAAAACCTGGTGAAACAAAAGCTGGAGACTGAATTGAAATTTTTGCGCAACCAAACCAACCCGCATTTTATTCTAAACACGCTCAATAATATCTACGCACTGGCCCGTAGAAAATCTGCAGATACGGCCGAGGTGGTCCTGCGCCTCTCTGAGTTGCTGAAGTTCATGTTGTATGAGTCTGGTAACAACCTTATTCCGCTGGCAGACGAGATAAGGATTTTGCAGGATTACCTGGAACTGGAAATGATACGTTACAGCGAACGGCTTACCGTAAGTTTTAATAACGAAATAGACAGGAACGGTTACCAGATTACCCCGCTGGTATTGTTGCCTTTTGTTGAAAATGCCTTTAAGCACGGCATCAGCGAAACCCGCTTTGAGTCTTTTATTAATATAGACATTGGTGTGAAAGACGGGCAGCTGGAATTTGAGATTGAAAATTCCTTTGAGCCATCGCCCGGTGAAAATAAAAAAATGTATATTGGTTTGGTGAACACCCGCAGACAGCTGGAGCTTACCTACCGCGATTACAAACTGGATATTAGCAACGATAACAATATCTTCAGCGTTCACCTTTTCATTAACCTTCACAGTTATGCCGAAATATAGTTGTATTATCATAGAAGACGAACCCCTGGCGGCAGAATTGCTCACAGACTACGTTAAACAGGTTCCGTTCCTGGAACTGAAGCGGGTTTGCGAAGACGCTATCTTTGCAATGGAATACCTGCACAAAGAAAAAGTGGACCTCTTATTTCTGGATATTCATTTGCCCAAGCTCAAGGGATTTGAGTTCCTGGAATCTTTGAAGAACCCGCCACGGGTAATTATTACATCAGCGTATAAAGATTATGCCCTGCAGGGTTTTGATTTTGATGTAACCGATTACCTCGTAAAGCCCATCCGCTTCAACCGTTTTTTAAAAGCGGTTAACAAGCTTGATAAAGCCGAAACCATGGTGCCGCTGCAACCCGCCCCGGTAGCGGGCAGTAGCCGGGTGCACTATTATTTTAATGTTGGCAAAAAGAAGGTGAAGGTATATTTTGATGAAATACTGTACATAGAAAGCCTGCGCGATTATGTGAAAATTTGCACCAACGAAAAAAGCATCCTCACTAAATTTCAACTATGGGAAATTGAAGACCTGCTGTCTAAAAATAATTTTCTGCGTGTACACCGGTCCTTTATTGTAGCCAAAGACAAGATTTCTGCTTTTTCTGCCCATACCGTTGAATTGAATGCGCGGCCAATACCCATTGGCAGAAGTTACAAAGAACTGGTACTTTCTGTATTGGAAAAACAGGCGCAGGTTTAATACTGATATTATTTTGTTCTAAGGCGGATGGCCATGGCTTGCCAGTAACCTTTTCCATATGCCGCAAAAATTTCTGCGCCAGGTAATATTTCCGTGATTGCTTCCAGGAAAACGCGTTTGTTTACAACCACAAACTGCGCATTGTTTACGCAGCCCCGTTTGGTAACCAGTCCTTCTGCATCATTGGCATAACGGGCAGCACTATCCGGAAATGGCATAGCATCTATTACATGGTTGTTGTTTACAAAATATACATAAGGATTTAGTACCGGGTTATCCTGTATTTTTTTAAACGTGGTGATCAATCCTTTGTATTCAATTATCCTGTCGCCGCTGGCAAAACTTGTTTTTGCAAACAAACCTTTGCCCACCCCGGGCAGCGTAGATTTTTTTACCGTTACAAGGCCCGCGTCAGTTCTTTTGCGAGTAGGTGGTTGCATAGTACATGAACTTACGGAATTTTCTAAACGCGCGAATACAAAAAAAGGGCTGTTTGGCAAAATGCAAACAGCCCGGGTATATAACAGGGAGACTTAACGTGTAAAGCTTACCGGAAACCACCGGATACGGTTATTTTTTGACCGTTGATCCAACCGGCATCATTGCTGCCCAGGAACACGGCTACTTTAGAAATATCATCTGGTTGCCCTATTCTGCCAAGCGGGGTACCGGCCACAATCTGTTTTTCAAAATCGCTGCCAATGATGCCATTTGCCTGTGTGCCTTCTGTATCTACTGCACCGGGTGCAATGGTATTAACACGAATGTTTTTGCTGCCCAACTCTTTAGACAGGGCAACGGCTATGGTGTCTACCGCGCCTTTGGTAGCAGCGTAAACTACAGAATTGGCCAGGGGGTTATCACTTACAATGGAGCTAACATTTATTACGCTGCCGCCATCTCCGTTAAAATATTGCAGCGCTTCCTGGGTAGTAAGAATGGTGCCCAGCACATTGGTGTTAAACTGGCGGTGAAATTCTTCTTCGGTAATGGTTTCAATGGGTTCAAATTTGTAAACACCGGCGTTGTTAACCAGTATGTCCAATTTGCCAAATGCTGTTTTGGCGGTGGCAAACAATTTTTTTACATCTGCCGCCAGTGCCACGTTTGCCTGCACGGCTATGGCTTTTCCGCCGGCGGCAACTATTTCCTGCACCACCTGTTCTGCCCCTGTCTTGTCTGTGGCATAATTTACAACTACTGAAGCGCCCTCACTGCCATATGCTTTGGCAATGCCGGCACCAATTCCTTTAGAAGCGCCTGTTACAATGGCTACCTTGTTTTTAAGTTTTGACATGATTTTTTGTTTTTATAATGAGAGATTGAAATGAATTTTAACGTGATTAATTTATTTAACACTGTTAAGTAACCCTGCAAAAAAAACAGTTTTGCAACTGTTGTACCAATCCGTCCCTCGGGGAAGGCGTTCTGTCGGTTAACTTTTAATGGCGTTTATCATACCGCCAATGGCATCTTTTAATACCTGCCGGTTAATTTCTTCTGATGTTAACTGGCGGGTTAGATTTATTGAAATCAGCCCATGCACCACAGACCAGAATGTGTAATACCGCCGGTCTATATATTCTTCCGTTTTTTTGTCTGGCGGCGCCAGTTCAGCAATCTTGTTCCGGAGCATGTTTTTTGGGGCGCGCATCACCTCGCACGGGTTTTCATTTACGCAACAATTCACCTGCACGCCATACATTACCTGGTATAATTCTTTCTCAGAAAACGCAAAATTCCAATAAGCAAGCCACATGGCTTCCAGCTGCCGATCCGGTTCTGTAAACAGGTTGGCGGCATCTTCCATTTGTTTTGAAAGTTTGAGATAGCCTGTACGGGTAAGTTCCTGTAAAATGGCCTCTTTATTACTGAAGTACTCGTATATAATGGGCGCGGTATACTCAATTTTGTCCGCAATTTTGCGCATACTCAATGCGGGCCAGCCTTCTTCCTTCACAATGTCAAGAGAGGCAGCCAGTATATTAGACCGGGTATCGTCTTTCAATCTTTGTATGCGGTCTTTACTTGCCATTTGTAATGCAGTGTAAAATAATCTAACACTGTTAAACAAAGGTAAGCTCATTCAAACCTTGTTTCCAAATCTTTTTTGACGTTTTTAGAAAATCATAACAAACGAGAGGGGGTCAGCAGTCTTGGGTGTGGTTGGGCCGACACCACAAACCGGGTAATGGAATGATATGTCTCAGGGTTTTAATAATAAATGCACAAATAAAAGCCGCATGGTACACCAGTCTTTGCGCCCATTACAAACATGGCCCGGGGGTACGCGCTCAAGGTAAATAACATTTTTTCACTGAAAATGCCGCTGCAGCAGATACTGCAACTGGTTCTAAAAGATTGGCAAACGGGTATATTTCTATAAATGCAATACAATAGAGTTAACTCCGCAGAAGCAACTAACAGATGCATTATTTATAACGGGCAGCAATGAATATAAGTTGGATACGCTGAAAATAAACGTTAGGTAGAAATGCGTATTTCAACTTTCGCAGGGCTTGGTGAACACCGCTGATAATTTGTGTGCACTAAAAATTCTGGTATTTTTAAATGAAACCGTATAGGAATGGTTGAAAAAAAATATTGGAATGCACCCCGTTTTTAACGCAGGCCCGGGCCAGCAATTTATTTTGTCTGATGAGTTTCCGCAGAATTTCCAGGGAGTACAATTACAACGCAGCGCAGTTACCACGGGCCATAGCCCGGTATTGGGTACCGTCATTTTGCAACGGGTGAGTGGCAGGCAGTTTCACATGTTGTTCAGCACATTTAATATAAAGCAACCTTGTCGTTTACTGGCAGAACAGGAGCCGGGATTTTTGATCTCTTTGCTGGCGCTCAGCAACGTTGCCCGTTTTTCGTTCAGGCAACTGAACCCGCTGGTATTGCAACAGGGACAGTTTGTGTGCATGCACAGCAACCCGCAGGAGGTGGTCATTGAATTTGAAAAGGCAGGCATTTACCAATTGCTGGAGATAAGCTGGTCTGAACTGGCTATAACAGAACTGCTGCCCTCGTTTGCATTGTTGCGCCCTTTGCAGGAAGCAAAAAATTTGCGCCGCTCTTTTTTTATAACCGCTTTTAATATTACGGCAGGTTTCAGAACATTGGGTATGGCCCACGGAATTTTGCGGTTTCCGCACAAAGACGCAAATGCGGTATATCTTTTTGAACACAAGGTAAAAGAGTACCTGCTGCAGTTATTGATTGCAGCAGAAAAATTGCCGCGCGCTGCAACCCATATCAATACTGCTGATCTGGCAAGGCTGCAGGTGGTTTACGAGCGGCTGCGCCAGCATCCGGAGCAAAAGTTTCCGATAAATGCGCTGGCACGCGAACTGAATATGAGTGAGAAAAAATTGAAAAAGCTATTTGTGCAAGCTTTTGGCATGCCCATATTTGAATGCCACCTGGAAAGCCGGATGAAAGAAGCGCACCGCTTGCTGGAAGAAGCGCAGCACAACACCAAGCAGATTGCAGCCATGGTGGGTTACCGGCTCACCACCAGTTTTATTACAAAGTTCCGCGAGTTTTTTGGTTACCCGCCCAGCGGTGTAAGAAGAAAAGCCTGATGCTTGCTTCCCCGGCCGGGGAATGTTAGTGCGCGGCAGGAGTATATTTCAGCTAAGGTGATGCAGCGCAAAGCAGCAAGTGTAAAGCGGGCATATTACACCCGGCGCGTCATTTACTAAAAATAATGTGGTCATGAAAAAAACGCTGGTGGTTGATACGATATCGCTATTTTTTACACTGTTGTTTGTGTATGCCGCGGTGTGCAGGTTGCTGCATCATGGTTTGTTTTATTTTCATCTCAGGCAGTTTCCGTTAATTGGCCGCGCGGCGGGAATATTTGCGTGGATATTGCCCTTTTCAGAGTTGGCAATTGCCACACTGTTGTTGAGCGTGCGATGGCGGTTTACAGGGTTGTTTGCTGCGTTTTGCCTGCTATTGTTTTCTACGTGGTTTGTTGCCATCAGTATTTTTTTCAGCAGCTATAACCCGTGTGCATGTGCCGGTATACTATCAGCTATGACCTGCAACCAATACCTGGTATTCTATGGTATTTGCGTAGTGCTGGCATCTGCAGCCGTTTTGTTGTACCGCCCCAGTTTGTTGGTAACGCAATATGAAGACAATGCACAAAATATTAAAGCCGGCTAACAATTTATTTTTACCTGAAAACCCCGGCAAACAAAATAAGCACTGGTGCACCTGATATTTTGCCACCGGAAGCAGGAAAAATTTTTTTTGCAACCCGGTGTAATGCGGCCTGCGTATCTGTTTGTTTTATTTGCTGCAAACCATATTGCCATGTTGTTTCGTCTGTAAGGCGTTCAAACATTTCCTGGTTTTCTGCGCATTCAGTTACCCAATTGTCTAATGCAAAATGTTCTGCCTGGCTCAGCTTGTTTTGAATATAACCTGCAATCAGCCAGGCAATCCGTATAGCCTGCTTGTCTTCCCCGTTGGGCTCAATGGGCTTTTCCGTTGTCATCCGGTTCAGTTAAATGTCTTTAAAGCAAGACGGGCAATGCAAAGACAACAGAATTCAAAAAAAGGTAATCTCAGGGGCTCAATTTTTTCTTAGGCCGATACCCTGTTGCAGTAAACATTTGCTGGCAGCGCCATCCGCGGGCATTTAGCAAGCCAGGAACATAACCAGGATGGATGGCAGCGGTAGCAGCTTTTGCAAGAATTGGAGGCCGGCTTTTTTGTGCAATTTTACCGCCGTAAGGCTAACATTGAGTTCCTGCGCTATTTCTTTTACTGATTTACCATCCTGGTACAACATCTTCATTACTTTTTGCCGCTGCGGCGGCAGTTTTTTAATAGCGCAATGCAATTCATGTATCACCTCGGTTTTCACCAGCAGCTCCAGCGCCGGCGGGTCAGGGTTTTGCAAAGCGGCAGCACTGCCATCTTCAGATGCACGGCGCCTTGCTTCTGCTTTAAGCCAGTTGATGCTGTCGTTTTTTACTATGGTGTACAGGTAGGCCTTCAGTACATTGAAATGATTGAACAACTGGCGGCGCTCCCATACTTTAATAAATGCATCTTCGGCAATATCCTGCGATGCAAAACGGTCCGCCGTTATCTGGAAGCCATAATAACACAAAGCAGGATACAATTCCTGGAAAACTTTGCTGAATGCATGGGCATTGCCACGTTTAAAACCCTCTAACACATAATTTTTAATAGCATATGTTCGCGCGGATTTTTCCCGGTGATTGATTTTCATAGAAACACTTACCTATGGGTGATTGTAAAGAATTTGAGCTTTGTCCAATTTTAGACCTTAATCATTGCAGGGTTTGAAATCAAAAATAGACAGGTACGTAATTGAACGGGTTAAAGAGAAAAGGATGGAAAAGAACCTGTCTCAGGCCGACCTTGCTTTTGAACTTGGCATGTCTGTAGGTTTTATTGGTAAAGCTGAAAGTTCTAAATACCCCGCACACTATAATCTTAAACACCTGAATGAACTTGCACGTATTCTTAAATGCAGTCCGCAGGATTTTCTTCCCAAACGATCTTTATAATTAGTTATCCTTCCTTTGTGCAAAATAGTTAAAATTATCACTTACCTATAGGTGATTGATCTATATTTCTTATTTTGATATGTTTAGACGCTAATAGGACGCGAATGGGAACGAATAGGCCACGAATCTTTGGACGCTAATAAGACGCGAATGGGAACGAATAGGCCGCGAATCTTGGGACGCTAATAGGACGCTAATGGGAACGAATAGGCCGCGAATCTTGGGACGCTAATAAGACGCGAATGGGAACGAATAGGCCGCGAAACTTGGGACGCTAATAAGACGCGCATGGGAACGAATAGGCCCGCGAATCTTGGGACGCTAATAGGAAGCTAATGGGAACGAATAAGCCGCGAATCTTGGGACGCTAATAAGACGCGAATCTTGGGACGCTAATAGGAAGCTAATGGGAACGAATAGGCCCGCGAATCTTGGGAAGGATCTATCATGCGGATGTTGGGGCGCGCAAATGAAACGCACCAGGGATGCACAACGGGCAATGAAATAAAGTTATCCGGATTTTTATGGTTGAAGATTGTTTCCTGGCTCATGATAACATTAATAAACATGGGGTTTGGGTAGCGCACGGTATTTTGTAAAGTATTGCCCATAGCCGCCAACTGCACATTGCCGACTGGCATAAGGAAGTTACCGTACTAACTTTCCGGCTGTTACTTTAGAGAGCAATAGTATATGCCTGCTGTAGTCGTGCAGCGGGCTTCTTTTTGGAAAGGAATTGAAGGTTTGGTGAAAGCCTTTACTCCGTCATAGCCGCCATCTTTTTACCAATATGCTCCATTACCTCATTAAATGCTGCAGACGGACTGAAATCAAGCAGCTTAACATCTTCCTGCACTATGCCCGTATGGCCCGGCGGCAAATAAAATACATCGCCTTTTTGCAGCAGGTCAGATTCTCCATTATCATATTTTATCAGCAAGGCGCCATCAACAATATAGCCCCAATGCGGACAATGACAGCTATCATGTTCAAGTCCCTGCAGCAATGGCGTTATATCAGTGCCCTGCGGCAACTCATTAAATGAAACCGTCATGCCCCCGTAACCAGGCTGCGCACGCATTATCATACCCGGTGCCTGCATGCTAACCGGTATGGCTTCTTTGTTAATTTTCATGACCGTAGATTTTAAAGATGAACAGCAGCAATCATTTCAGCAGGGATGGAAAGGGTATTAAATATACTAAAAAAAACAGCGCGCCAGCAGTTGCCCCGTTCATGTTTTTTATGATCGCGCCCCTAAAATCCAAACTTATTTCCTAAGTTTAATTTTCTATTACACATCCCAAATAAAAACCCGTTTGCCATTTTAATGAAAAATATTTCCCTGTTCCTTATTCCATGCCTGTTAATGGTGTACACCTGCCTGTCTCAGCCGCGCAATAAAAAAGAAGCCGTGGATTATGTAAACCCCCTCATAGGAACTGCCGCCACCGGCTTTGCGAAGAACCTGGACGGGGGCGGTACCATGCCCTCAGTAGGTACACCGTTTGGCATGACTAATTTTGTGGCCCAAACCGGTGAAAACCTGATGAGCCGCATGAATTATTTTTATGAAGACAGTACCATCATTGGCTTCCTGGCTTCTCACCAGCCCACGGTGTGGATGGGAGATTATGGCTATGTCTCCGTTATGCCACAAACCGGCGCATTAAAAGTATTGCCGGAAGAACGGGCGCTGAAATTCAGCCATGCCAATGAAATATCAAAACCTTATTATTATGCGGTTACACTGGAGGCCGGCAACCAGCAGCAGATCAGGGCTGCCATGACTGCCTCATCACGTTGCGCTATTCTCCGCTTTAACTTTCCGGCCAGCAAAGAATCGCACCTGGTTATACAGGGTATCAATTTAAACCCGGCCATAAAACACTGGGCCAATGATTATACAGAAAGGCTGAAACAATTACAAGGCTATGTAAAGGTTGATGCCGCCCACGGAGAAATTACCGGCTACAACCCAGACCGGATGTCTGCGCAAATAGGGCCTCCGTTGCCCAATTTTAAAGGGTATTTTGTAATCAGGTTCAGCAAACCGTTTACCTCTTATGGTACCTGGAACGGCAACCAGGTAAATGCATCTTCTGCCGAACAGTACGGCACCCGCATGGGTGCTTTCATTAATTTTTCTACGCGGGCCAATGAAATGGTAGAAGTGCACATTGCCACTTCTTTTATCAGCATTGAACAGGCGCGGATAAATATGAACAATGAATTAAACGGCAAAACGTTTGAAACACTGCAAGAATCTACCCGTAATGAATGGCAAAAAAACCTTGCGCGCATAGCCGTAAACGGTATATCTGAAGATCAGAAAGCTATTTTTTATACAGCTATGTTTCATACCATGCAGTTTCCGCGCGAGATGTCTGAGTACGGAAAATATTACAGTGGTTTTGACGATAAAGTTCATACAGGGAACTCTTATACAGACTTTTCGCTCTGGGATACTTTCAGGGCCCTGCACCCGCTCTTGCTCTTTACCCAACCTGCACGCATTAACCGCATGGTAAATGCCATGCTGCAGATGTACAAAGAAGGAGGGCGCCTGCCCATATGGCCCAACCCCGCAGAAACCAATATCATGATAGGTACACACGCAGATGAGGTAATTGCCGATGCTTATATAAAAGGTTTTCGCGGGTTTGATGCTGCGCTGGCGTACACGGCCATGCTGCATGATGCTATGGACCCGCCCGCCAATGACACCGGTTTGCGCTACGGAGATCGCGACCCCTGGACAGATTATGAAGCCCAGGCCGGCCTCACCTACTTCAAAAAGATTGGCTACGTGCCGGTAGATAAAACCGCGGAATCTGTTTCAAGAACAATAGAATATTCAATAAATGATTTTGCAGTAGCCCAAATGGCCAAAAGCCTGGGTAAAATGGATGCCTGGGAACAACTGATGCAACTGAGCAACAATTATAAAAACCTGTATGATACGGCAACCGGTTTTATGCTGCCCCGTAAACTGGATGGCAACTTTGCCGGCAAAAACAAAGACAGTATCTGGGAAGGATTTACCGAAGGCGATCAATGGACGTATGCATTTGGCGCCATGCACGATGTTGCTGGTATGATAACCATGATGGATGGAAAAGAAAAATTTGCCGCCAAACTGGATGAGAATTTTTCGGGCAGGCATTACCGTCATGATAACGAACCCGGCCATCATTATGTTTACTTGTACGATTATTGCGGCCAGCCCTGGAAAACACAAGAGCTGGTGAGAAAACACACATCAGAAAATTTCAGGAACCAGCCAATCGGCATCAACGGTAATGAAGATTGCGGGCAAATGGCCGCCTGGTATATTTTTGGCGTGCTGGGCTTTTACCCGGTAACACCTGCATCGGGTACCTATGCCATTGGGGCGCCGCAGTTTCCGGATATCACCATGCGCTTCGTGGCAAACGGGGCTGCACGGAAGTTCCATATTACTGCAAAGAATATTTCGGAAGCAAACAAGTACATTCAGCAGGTTACACTGGACGGAAAAAAACTGGAACGGCCGTTTATTACCCACCAGCAAATTGTGAATGGTCATGAACTTGTGTTTGATATGGGCCCGCAACCCAATTACAACTGGAAGTAACGAAGACCGCAGCAAACAGCCGGCATAGCAGTACATTGGTATACACCGTAAAACCCAACATACCATGTTCATTTTAGAAAATTATTCAACCGCTGTAATCTTCTGCGTGGTTACCATGCTGTGCTGGGGCTCATGGGCCAATACCCAAAAGATGGCTGCTGCCAACTGGCGGTTCGAACTGTTTTACTGGGATTATGTGGCTGGTATATTGCTCATGTCACTGCTGTTTGCATTTACCCTGGGCAGCACCGGTAGCCATGGCCGCAGTTTTATGGAAGATATTTATCAGGCTTCTGCCGGCAACCTGTTGTCTGCCTTTACCGGTGGCGTAATTTTTAACGCCGCCAATATATTACTGGTGGCGGCCATTGCCATAGCGGGTATGTCTGTTGCATTTCCGGTAGGTATTGGTATTGCGCTGGTACTTGGTGTGGTAGTAAATTATATAGATCTGCCACAGGGCAATGCCCGGATACTTTTTTCAGGTGTAATGCTCATTGCCATTGCCATTATTCTGAATGCCGCGGCATATAAACGTTTGCTGAAGGGCAGTGCGGCACTCTCTGCCAAAGGCCTGCTTATTTCAATAGTTGCCGGTTTGTTAATGGGTTTTTTTTACCGTTTTGTAGCCCGGGCCATGTTTACAGATTTTACATTACCTGAACCCGGCAAACTGAGCCCATATACGGCCATGGTATTGTTTGCCGCAGGTATTGCCGCCATCAATTTTATTTTCAACACTTATATTATGCGCAGGCCTTTTGTTGGCAACCCCACCAGCTTTGCGCAGTATTTCAGGGGCGGCTGGCGCAACCATGCCACCGGCATACTGGGCGGCATGATTTGGTGCATTGGTATGTCTTTCAGCATCATTGCCGCCGGCAAAGCCGGCGCTGCTATTTCGTACGGGCTGGGGCAGGGGGCTACCGTGGTAGCAGCCATCTGGGGCATTTTTATCTGGCGTGAATTTAAAGATGCGCCCCGTGGCGTACCCGCATTGCTGAACACCATGCTGCTGTTGTATGTACTTGGCATTGCCCTCATCATTTATGCAAGGTAAGCTTCAATACTTTTAATGCTTTATTATGAACAACCTGGTTGTAATAGGAAGCTCAAATACTGATATGGTGGTAAAGACCAGTCAATTTCCGCTGCCGGGCCAAACATTACTGGGCGGTGAATTTTTTATGTTTTCCGGTGGCAAGGGCGCCAACCAGGCGGTAGCGGCCGCAAGAATGGGCGCTGCTGTAACGCTGGTTTGTAAAACCGGCAATGATATCTTCGGCCGCCGTGCTGCAGATGAGTATACAAAAGAAGGCATCAATACCATGTATATAACCCAGGACCCGGCAAAAGCCTCCGGCGCCGCGCTGATACTGGTAGACAGCAATGCAGAAAATGAAATTGTGGTGGCGCCGGGTGCCAATGAATTGCTGGCAGCAGCAGACATTGAGGCCGCTGCCGGTGCCATTGAGGCGGCATCTGTTGTACTATTGCAGCTGGAGATACCCGTTAGTACGGTAATGTTTGCTGCAAAAAAAGCATTTGCCGCCGGAAAGAAAGTGATCCTTAACCCGGCACCCGCCTGCACACTGCCGCCGGAGATTTTTTCGTGCCTTTACCTGGTAACACCCAACGAAACAGAAGCTGAATTACTCACTGGTATAAAAGTGCACAACAAAGAGTCTGCTGCCGCAGCTGCGGCCATATTGCTGAAAGCCGGTGTACAGAACGTAATAATAACGCTGGGTGCGCAGGGCGCATACTTCCGGAACAGCAACAGTGAATTCATGGTAAAAGCGCCGGTTGTACAAGCTGTAGATACTACTGCCGCAGGAGATGTGTTTAACGGGGTGCTGGCCGTAGCTATCATAGAGGGTAGTGATTGGGAAACGGCCATTGCCACTGCCTGCAGCGCAGCAGCGCTGTCAGTTACCAAAATGGGTGCACAGGCGTCTATGCCCTACCGGCAGGAACTAAACGCTTTTCTGCCCTGATACCATGTTGTTATTTCCTGGTTGCAGACTTTTTTGCCGCAGGCTTTTTACGGCCGCCCTTGCTGGTTTTTTTGGGGATTGCTTTTTTCACCAATTTCTTGACAACTTTTTTGGCCTGCTTTCCTGCAGCATCCGCTTTTTTCTTCACCCCTTTTTTTACTGCAGGGCCTGCAATTTTTTTACTGATGGACTCTTTTACGCCGCTGATTTTTTCCACGGCCGCCTGCGATGCTTCTACCAGCATATCTTTTCCTTCAACAATTTCATGGCCCAGTGTGCCTATCACTTCGCCCGCCTTGCGGAATATACTTTTGGCAGCAGGTGCTGCTTTTCTTTTGGTGCTTTTCTTTGTCATATGGCTTTTAATTATGGATTGAATCTACGTTTTTTTTGGCTCTTTAAATCGGCTATTAGCTGTTAGCTATTAGCAATCAGTATCCGGCCGCACATTTCCAGCAAACGGCTAACAGCTAAAAGCTAAAAGCTAATAGCTAAAAGCTGATAGCTTTACTTCAATATAGCCAGTCTAACTGCTTCATGCACCGCTTTGGTGCGTGAATTAACATCCAGCTTGAAAAGTATGGAAGAGATATGATGGTCTACCGTTTTGGCAGAAATATACAGGCGGCTGGCAATCTCGCGGTTTTGCAAACCATCTTTCAACAGTGGCAGAATATCCATTTCACGCTCTGTTAACCCGGCCGGGTTTAGCCGGGTAGTTTTCCTGATGCCCCGTGGGATGCTCCTTATACCAGACACCCGCATTTCCTGTTTCATTTTTTCGTATACTGCCGCCGCACCCAAATCATGAATGATACTGATGGCTTCCCGTTTGCTGGCCTCGTTTCCCTCAAATAAAATGATTGCCTGCTCGTAAGGCCGGCACAGTTTCTTCCAGGTGCAGGCCGCCTGCAAGGCTTTTTGTTTGGTGCTGGTATCAAACCCCTCGTAGGGTTGCGCAACGGTCAGGCACTGGCTCCTTGCTTTACGCAACCAGAATGCAAATTCACTGGTCTCAAAAAGATCGTCAGACCCGCCAATCAATTCTATGGTGCGGGTAACATACGAATCTTCTGCCAGTATGTTACCTGTTATCCATTCATATTCCAGTGCAGCTACCATTGCCGGAATAACCCGCTGCAGCTCCATGGTTTCAAAAGCCTTAGAGCAAGCTTCTGCCAGCAATGGCCGCACCCCGCTCTCTCCCCGGCGCATTTTTAGGGTGGCCATAACCGTGAGTAAGCCAATTTTTACAACCGGCGGCTGTTCATTGCGCAGCAGCCTTTCCGCCAGCTCAGCGGCTGCAGTAAACCGTCCGGTCTCCAGTAACAGCCTGGTTTTCCAGGAAGACATATAAGCGTACCAGGAATCAAGATCGCGCTCTTCACAATACTGTATGCCATCCTCCAAAGCCTGCTCCGCAAATGCATAGTCTTTCCGCTCAACAGAAATACTACTGATATTGGTGTAAGCCCTGGCCACATGCTCGTGGTAGCTATTCTTTAATGCCAGCTGCAGGCTCTGCTTCAGCAGCGCGAGACCTTTGTTAACAGTAGCCGGCATTTTCATATAAATGGTGCCAACATTGTTTTGGGCATGTGACAGCACATCTTCCAGTTCCAGTTCTTCTGCCATGGCTATGGCTTTCTCGCCCCAGAAAATACAATCCGCAGAGTGTTTGGCCAGCATGCTCAGCTGAGACATATTGCTGTACGCCATTGCTTTGGCACCTGATGGGGGTTGCTTGTCCAGCATTTCAATGGCCTGCGCCGCGTACATTTCAGCATTTTTTCTGTTGCCGTCAAACCACCAGAGCCGCGAGAGAAAGCGAAGGCTGTTGCCAATTTTTTCTGGTTCGTTCTCTTCTTTGCGGATCGCTAAAGCCTTACCCGTATAAATGATTGCATCCTTTATGCGGTTGGTGAGATAACATTCATACGCATAGGCTTCATACAACTCAATAAAAACCTGGTGATCGCTGCCTTTGTAATATTCAATGGCAGACAGGTATAGCCTTGCCGCTTCAATATGTGCACCCACCAGCGCAGCCTGCCGCGCCGCGCGTGGGGCATAACTTACCACAAGCCCGTACTCGTTTGCATTTTTTGCGTGGTGAATAATGCGTTCAAGCTGCTGGTTTTGCTCAAAACTTTCTTTCAGCAGTTCAAGTATCCTTTTGTTAAGGCTGATTCTTTTCAGCGCAGACAAACTGCTTTCAATGGTTCTCCGGTACAGCTCGTGTTTAAAAAAAACTATACCGTCTTTTATTACCAGTATGGTGGCGGCAATGCAGCGCTCAATGGCAGCACTGTAATGCGCATCAAACCGGTTGATGTACACAAGTTCCAGCCCGGCTGGTATTACAGACAATAACTCCCATATTTGTTTTGTACGTTCTTCCTGGCGGTTGTATACAGCCAGCACCGCATCCTTTATATTATCTGGTACACCGGTACTGTAACTTGCCAATATCTCTGATACATAAAATGGGTTGCCGCCCGAAATGCTGTACACATCGTTTCCATTGTACCCTTTTTCAGCGGCCCATTGCTGAACGGCTTCCAGTGATAAGGGCGGCAATTCTATGCGGGTAAAAGAATCCGGCGGTAACTGGCCCAGCACATTTCTCAGCGGGTGTGCAGCAGTTATTTCATCATTGCGGTAAGTAAGTATAAAAAGACAGTTCAACTGCGAAATGCGGCGCGCAAGAAATTTAATAAAGTCAAGTGTGGCCTCATCTGCCCAATGTATATCTTCAAATACAATAAGTGTTGTTTGATCCTGTTTGCTCAATGCATGCAAAACACTGCTGAACAGCACTGATCGTTCCGTAATGCCCTGGCTTTCTTTCCACAGCACATTGTTTATTTGCAACAGTACATCGTACAACGGCGCAAGCGGGCGGGGGGTAAACAATGCATCGCAACTGCCCTGGTATACCGGGTAATTTTTTTTCAGCGTTTTGCAAAAAGCTTTTACCAATGTAGTTTTGCCAATGCCCGCTTCGCCGCTCACAAATATGCAATGGCCTTCACCCTGTTCAATGGCGGAAAAACTTTTTTCCAGCTGCTGCAGATAACCAGAACGCTCAACCAGCTCCATATACCTTTTTTTGTAAAATGAAGTTACGGCTATAATAAAATAGGGAATATACCCTATATCCGGTAAATTTTTGATTTGTTGCTTTGCCAGTAATTATTTAATAAAGCTAAAAATCACTTGTAATGAAATTTTTTCTCAGCAAAACCTTAATCGCGGCTTTGGGGCTGGTTTCCTTTCAATTATCAGCACAAACCGGTATTGAAAACACGGGAACAAAAACCCTTTTCATGGATGTGCACCAGTTAGAACCCGGCAAAGTAAAATTGGAGGGCGTGGCCCAGGCACATGCCAAAGACCTGGCAACACAAGACAAGTACGGCGTTAATTTCATCAAATACTGGGTAGACGAACAGAAAGGCCTGGTATATTGCCTTGCCAGCGCAACCGATACAATGGACATGCGTAAAACCCATGCCGAAGCGCACGGCCTGTTACCAGATCATATTTACCCGGTTACGGACGGGGCAGAAGCAGCCATGAAAGGTGGCAAAAACCTTTTCATGGATGTACATTACCTGGGCGCCGGAAAAGTAACGGCCAAAGATGTGGCAGCCGCACATGTAAAAGATTTGGCGGTGCAGGGCAAATACGGCGTTAACCTAATCAATTATTGGGTAGATGTAAAGGAAGGGGTTGTAATGTGCCTGGCAGAAGCCAAAGATTCTGCAGACCTGATAAAAACGCATAAAGAAGCTCACGGGTTGCTGCCTGACCGTGTAATGAAAGTAAAACAGGGTAATTAATTGCCGGCAACGCCAGCCTGTTTGCGCAGGTAATGGCTATAAATGCCCATTCGCGCTTTCTGATGCTGCAATGCAGACCCGTTCTGCTTTGCAGCATTTTGTTTTAGGTTTAAGCACCAGCACCAACTATTGCCGGGGATGAGAAGCACCGGCATTTATTTATTGGCATAAAACCTGTAATACTCAGGAGATATATGCCAGCTAAAAAGTTTTTTTCGGGGATTTGGACTGTACTAAAGAACTCCTTCCGCGGGTTTGCGGCCGATAAAGTGCCCAAACTGAGTGGTTCGCTTTCTTACTACATGATCTTTTCCATGGGCCCGCTGCTGCTGATCATTATTTCCGTTTGCGGAATATTTTTCAAAAGGGAGGCCATTGAAGGGGGCATTTATCACCAGCTGGAAGATTTTACCGGGCCGGATACCGCCATACAGTTACAACAGATCATAAAAAACGCATCATTGAGCGGTAAAACCGCGGTGGCCACCGTTGTTGGAATTGTTACACTGCTTATAGGCGCTACAAGCGTATTTGCAGAAATGCAGGACTCTATCAATTCTATCTGGGGCGTAAAAGCCAAGCCCAAAAAAAACTGGGTGAAATTTTTAAAGGATCGGGTTATGTCTTTTTCGGTAATCATCAGCCTTAGCTTTTTATTGCTGGTTTCTCTTGGCATTTCTGCCCTCATTGAAAGTTTTGCCGGTTACCTCAAAGAGCGTTTCCCCGATGTAACGGTGGTTGTATTTTACGTCATTAACCAAATCATCACCATTGGAATTACCAGTTTTATTTTCGGCATCGTCTTCAGAGTGCTGCCAGATGCAGAAATCCGGTGGAAGGATGTAGTGGCGGGGGCCATTGTAACCACGGTTTTATTTCTACTGGGAAAATTTGCCATCTCTTTTTATATTTCCAAAGCTTCCGTAGGCTCAACCTATGGCCCCGCCGGCTCACTGATTATTTTGGTGGTCTGGATTTACTATTCTTCTATGATACTCTATTTTGGTGCAGAGTTTACAAAATTTTATGCGTTGCAGTATGGCGCTCCCATACACCCTTCCAGGTACGCGGTAACCGTTGAACAGGTAGAAACAGAAAAAGGTACGCGCTCCATCCAGCAAAATGAACAGGTTAAAGGTGCAAAAATGAACCGGCCCGCATCCGGGGAGCAAGGCGAATAACCCGCTTGTTCATGGTATTAAAATCTGGTTGAACCCCGGGGCTGCATGCAATAATTCTATAAATTGCTTTGCCTCATCCGCCGGCCCCATTTAATCATTACACATGTACAAGCTGATTGCCATATTGCTGCTTACTTTGCCACTTGCTTCTTTTGCACACATTCACAAAGACACAGACCCCCGTTTAAAAACCCTGAAGCAGCAGGTACTAAAAGATATTCTCTCTGCTCATACCACCCCAGCAGAAGTGAAAATGCTGGCTGGCCGCTTGCGTGAAGACGGCTCCTGGCCGGATATCAATTATGCAGATAAAACCCGCGGCGGGTGGACGGTAAATGACCATCTCACCAGGCTCAACGCCATGGCCATTGCGTATAAAAATCCGGGCACGGAACTCACTGGTAGCGCAGCTTTGAAAAACAAGATAATGGCGGGCCTTGATTACTGGCTGAAGAATGATTTTATCTGTCCCAACTGGTGGTATCCTCAAATTGGGGTTCCTAAAACATTGGCACCGCTCATGCTAATGATGGAAGAATACCTTTCTGCAGAAGAAATGGCGTCTGGTGTTAAGATTCTGGAGCGCGCAAAAATTGGTATGACAGGGCAGAACAAAGTATGGTTATCCGGCAACGTAATTTACCGCAGCCTGCTCACCGGTGATGTTGCCGCGGTTGAAGCCGCGGTAAAAGCCATACAGGAAGAGATTGTGGTATCTGAAGGGGAAGGCATACAACCAGATTACTCTTTTCACCAGCATGGCACACAGCAGCAATTTGGCAACTACGGCGCTGCTTATGCCGCAGACATGCTGAAATGGGCAACAATATTTCAAAATACCGCTTTCCGGTTTGAGCCTGATAAAATTGCCATACTGCGTAACTATTTATTGCAGGGCATGCGCTGGATAAACTGGAAACATGTAATGGACATCAGCGCCTGCGGCAGGCAACTCTTTCCTGGTGCGCAGGCAGATAAAGCCGCGGGCATTGAAAGAATATTGCAGAAAATGCCATTGGCAGACCCCGCGGGCAAAGAACAGTACCTGACCGCCATGAATGATTTTGATGGCAACAAACACTTCTGGAAATCTGATATGACCATTCACCGCAGGCAAAATTTTTATGCTTCTGTAAAGATGAGCTCCGTTAGGGTGGGTGGTGCAGAGTCCTGTAACGATGAAAATATACAGGGATACCACCTGGGAGATGGCGCCAGTTATTTCTACCAGTCTAACAAAGAATATACAGATATTTTTCCGTTTTGGGATTGGAAGATGATTCCCGGTACCACTGCATTTCATGATGCGGTGCCGCTTCCTGTGTTACCCTGCAGTGGCTACAATATACCCGCCCAATTTGTTGGCGGCGTTTCTGATAGTGTTAATGGCATTGCAACGCTTGCTTACCAGCGCGACAGCCTGTATGCGCAAAAATCATGGTTCTTTTTCAACGATGCCATTGTTTGCCTGGGTGCCGGAATTCGTTCTGCAGAAAATAAGGAGGTGCGCACCACTGTAAACCAAAGTTTTTTTAAAGGTGATGTTATCATAAAACAGGCTAACGGTGTGCAAACCGCCGTTGCGGGCGAACACAAGCTGGATAAGGTTTCCTGGATACTGCATGATAATTGGGGCTATTATTTTCCGGGCAGGGCCGATGTTGGTATGAGTAACCGGCAGCAAACAGGCAGCTGGCACAATGTATTGAAACGAATGCCCGATAGTATTATGAACGCCGCGCTGTTTACACTTTGGTTTAACCACGGCATGCAACCGGCAGCGGGGCATTACGCCTACTTTGTTTTTCCTGCCGCAACCAGTACCAATATAGAAAGGCGCGCAGCAGCATTTACGGTAGTACAAAATACGCCCGCATTGCAGGTAGTAGAAAACAGCCAGCTTCAGATCTCCGGGCTGGTATTTGCGCAGCCGGGAGAAGCAGCCACCAAAAACTTTGGAAAGATAAGCGCAGACAAACCCTGTGTATTGATGCTCTCAAAAAAACATGCAGCGCAAAACCTGGCCATTGCAGACCCTACCCACCTGCAAACGAGTGTAAATATTATATTGCCCGGCAAAAGGGAATGTAAAGCCGCAGCAGCAGTATATAACAAAGACAAAGGCAACACCACTATCAGTATTGTTTTGCCCACCGGGCCGGATGCCGGTAAAACTGTAAATCTTACGCTTGAGTAAGTAAATTGAAGCATTTATTGACGGACACTGCGCAAATATGCAGGCGTCTAAATTTTTTTTGTGGTTCTGGTATTGAAAATTACCTTCCGGTTATCCTGCAGCCATTAATACCTTAGCATATGAACCCTTACTGTTTTGTGATCACATCTTTTGGTGAGAAGCCCAACCTGAAAGACCTGCAGTTTAAATATGAATCGCGCAACCTGGCAGAACCACTGCAGAAAATAAATTTTGATAAAATTTATGAAGAACTGATTGCCCCGGCCATCGTAAAAGCTGAACTGGTGCCGTTAATAGAACGTGAGGAAAGCAATATGGGGGTGATTCAGAAAACCATGTACGAAAAGATTATTCTTTGCGAGTTTTGCGTGGCAGATTTAACCAATGCCAACCCCAATGTTTATTATGAACTGGGCATGCGGTATGCCGTAAAGCCGTTTACCACCGTGCCCATTATTGCCTCTTCTCATTTTCCCCTGCCTTTTGATATTGGCTTTAACCGAACTTTTGCTTACCAGGTAGACGCTTCATTTAACCTGGTAAACAAAGAAAAAGATATTGACGCATTGGCTTCGCTGCTGCTTAAAGCCAAACAAAACCGGTCTACAGACAGCCCGCTGTACGACCTGGTAAATGGAATTGCTTTTCAGAATTCAGTAGCACACGAAAAAACAGATGTTTTCCGGGACCAGGTAGCGTACGATGAAACCATCAAAAAAGAACTGGCCTATGCGCGTTCTGTATATGATGCAGACAGCCAGAAAGCAAAGCAGTTGCGCATAGACGCCATTAACGGCATCATTGCCAAATACCAGCCGCTGGTGAATATGGAAACAGCTATCCTGGTAGACATCATGATATCTTTCCGCGATATAGATGCATTTGATGAGATGCTGGCATTTATAAAAACGCTGCCGCGTTATGTATTTAAAACCGTGCTGATGCAGGAACAATATGCATTTGTGCTGAACAGGATTGGCGGAAAAAAGAAACCCGCAGATGAAGTTATGATTGCTGAAGCAGAATCAGTATTGCAGGAACTGGAAGCCAATGGTAAGGCCAGCAGCGAAACCTATGGTATCTGGGGCAGAATTTATAAAGATAAAATGGATCGGGTTTATGATCCGGCCAAACCCGCAAAAATAAAAGTACACCTTGCAAAGGCGCTCGACCTGTATAGAAAAGGCTTTGAAGCTGATATCAGGGATGCTTACCCCGGTGTAAATTATGTGACCTGCCTGGAGTGGTGGGGCGACAGGAAAACGGCTATCCGGCTGGTACCGGCCGTAGAGAATGCGGTGCTTACCAAAATGAAACGCAAAACTGCGGACTACTGGGATTATGCCACCTTGCTGGAACTGGCTGTTATTGAAGGAAGATTGCCCGAAGCAGCCGCCTTTTTTGAGCAGGCTACAGCACTGGATACCAAAGCCTGGATGCTGGAATCAACCAAAAACAACCTCAATAAAATCATAGTATTCAGGAAAGACCGCGGTGAGGATACTGCAGGGGTGGAAGAAATTGTAAAATTGTTCAACTAACGGTTGAGCGTAACCTATACCGTGCGGCCTTACAGTGGATCATGATCCTTTGCTTTCAGGTAAGCGGTGTTAAACGGGGTAGCGGGGCTTTCCAGCACAGTGGGATCCGAAGCTTGGAATTCACGTGACTTGAAGTCGCGGC